>Ga0207828_100122_pt1 | contig 90491 bp, 82 predicted proteins | sample TtaePargueraPR_11_FD_187276 | JGI IMG/M metagenome (GOLD analysis project Ga0207828, IMG submission 187276) | Aerobic enrichment media microbial communities from Bioluminiscent Bay, La Parguera, Puerto Rico - Tt and P2 (3) (SPAdes) | ecosystem: Environmental > Aquatic > Marine > Unclassified ... | reverse complement strand
ACCTGCCGGTGACGCGGCCGATCGGCTCGATGGTGGTCGATATCGGCGGCGGCTCGACCGAGGTCGGCGTGCTGTCGGTCGGCGGGCTTGCCGTCACGCTCTCGATCCGCATCGGCGGCGATCACATGGACGAGGCGATCGCCGCCTATGTCCGCCGCTCGCACAATCTGGTGATCGGCGAAGCCACCGCCGAGCGCATCAAGCTGGAAATCGGCACCGCGACCGTCGCGGAGGGCAAGGACCCGCGGCAGGCGCGCATTCGCGGGCGCGACGTGGTGCGCGGCGTGCCCACCGAAAAGCAGATCGGCGAGGACGAGATCGCCGAGGCGCTGGCGGAAACGGTCGGCCAGATCGTGGAAGCGGTGCGCAGCGCGCTGGAAGCGACCCCGCCCGAAATCGCCGCCGACATCATCGAGGGCGGCATCGTCATGACCGGCGGCGGCAGCATGCTGCACGGGCTCGACACGGTGCTGACGGAATCGACCGGCCTGCCGGTCATGCTCGCGGAAGACCCGCTGCATTGCGTGGCGCGCGGCGCCGGGCGCGCCCTGGAGGATTTCGAATATCGCGGCGTCCTGCACCCGGTCTGACCGGGGCGGGCGGCAAGCTTCTAGAGCTGTATCGTCTGCGGCCGAACCGGGCGCGGCACGGGCAGCGCGCGGCCGAAACTGTCATAGAGCTGGGCCGGATCGTCGGAATCGTCGCTGCGCCGGAAGAAGCCCAGCCGGTCGACCACCGCATCATGCAGGTGTTCGTTGAACTGGACGCCGCCGATCCCGCCGCGCATCCAGACCATGCGGCCCGCAACATCCAGCAGCCGCTCGAAATGCAGCACCAGCCGGTCGCCCGGAATGATGTCGCCGGAACGCATTTCGATCATGCATCCGCCGGCCGAGAGATCGGTTACGAATACCCGGCAGGGATGATCGTCGAATCGTGCTTCGACTTCGACGTCGACCACGACTCTCCTGGTGGCTCTCTCGTCCAAGGGTTGTCTCCTCGACAATAGCTGGAACACCGACCCCGTTCGGCACCCCGTTCCCGGTGGGCGCCATGAGCTTTTCGCTTCTGCAGCAATTTCTCGCGCATGGCGGATACCGGGATGTGAAGGGAACTGCTTAACGCCCCGGAAAGCCTGTTCCTGGCGGAAGGGTCAGCCGCGCGCGCCGAACAGCGCCGTGCCTACGCGGATATGCGTCGCGCCGAGCATGATCGCGGTCTCGAAATCGCCGCTCATGCCCATGCTGCGGCCCGCGAGGCCGTGATCGCTCGCCAGCTTGTCGAGATGGGCGAAGAACGGGGCCGGCTCGATGCCCAAGGGCGGGACGCACATCAGCCCGACCACCGGCAACTCCGCCACGCGGGCCTGGTCGAGCAGCGCGGGCAGCTCGGCGAGGGGGCAGCCACCCTTTTGCTCCTCGGCGCCGATATTGACCTGCACGAAGAGAGGCACCCGCTTTTGAGCCTTGTCCATCGCCTTCGCCAGCGCCGTCACCAGGCTTGGCCGGTCGAGCGAATGTATCGCATCGAACAGCGCCACCGCATCGTCGGCCTTGTTCGATTGCAGCTGGCCGACGAGATGCAGCTCCGCCCCGGGGAAACGCTCGCGCAATTGCGGCCACTTGCCCTGCGCTTCCTGCACGCGGTTCTCTCCGAACACGCGCTGCCCGGCTTCGAGCAGCGGGGCGACCGCTTCCGCGGGATGGGTCTTGCTGATCGCGATCAGCGTGACCTCGCTGCGCTCGCGCCCGGCGACCTTGCAGGCATGGGCGATGCGGCTTTCGATATCGGCGAGACGGGTGGCTGCGCTTTCCATGCGCGCGGCCTATAGCGAGCCCATGCGCGCGCGCCAGACCCGTCCTGAGCCCGGCCGATGGGCCCTGCCCGATCTGTGGCTGATTTCCGACGAGCGGAACGATCCTCTGCTGGAGGCCGCATTGGCCGATCTGCCGCGCGGTTCGGCGCTGATCTATCGCCATTACCATCTGCCCCCGGAGGAGCGGATCGCGCGCTTCCGACAATTGCAACGCCTCGCCCGCGCGCGCGCTCACCTCGTCATCCTCGCCGACAGCGCGCTGACGGCGAGGGAATGGGGCGCGGACGGCTATTACGGCGCGCCGCGCAGTCTCACGCCGCGCCGCTGCGGCCTGCTCGCGCTCGCGACCGTGCACGACATGGACGAAATGGCGCAGGCGAACCTTTTCGGGGCCGATGCGGCGCTGCTCTCCCCCGCCTTCCCGACGCGCAGCCATCCCGGCGCGGCGGCGCTCGGCCCGGCCCGTTTCCGGCTGCTGGCGGAACAGGCGCGCATGCCCGTGATCGCGCTGGGCGGCATGACCCGGCACACCGCGAGCCGCCTCCGGTGGCCGCGCTGGGCGGCGATAGACGGGCTTTCGTCGATCGCGGCACCGCCCGATTCTTGACGGCGAGTCCCCCGGAGGCGATGATGCGCGCCGCGAACAAGGGGAGCACAAATGGCATCACGCGCGATAACGAAGGGGCAGCCGGCCGACTGGCGCGCCGCCTTTCGCCGATCGCTGGCGCGCGCCGGGCAGCTGACCGGCGCGGTGCTGCTGTTCGCGGCGATGGTGTTCCTGGCCCTGTCGCTGTTCTCCTACACCCAGACCGATCCTTCGCCCTCCACCGCGGCGGGCGGGGCCGTCGGCAACTGGATGGGCCGCCCCGGCGCCTGGATCGCCGATCGCGCGCTGATTTCCTTCGGCCTCGTTTCGGCACTGTTCCTGCCGCTGCTCTATGCCTTCGCCAGCAAGCTGTGGCGCGACGCGGCGGAGGAGGAATCGCTCGATGGCGACCGCTGGTGGCGCACCGTGGCGGTGCTGCTGATCGCCATGACGCTGCTCTCCACCGTGCTGGCGCTCATCACCGATCCGCATGAATGGGCGCTGCCCGCTTCCGCCGGGGGCATGGCCGGCCTGCTCGGCGAAGGCGCCCTCCGCGCGCTCGCCGGCCTGCTGCCCGAAGAGGCCCGCTTCTGGACCGTCCTCGGCACCGGGATCGCCTGCCTGCTGGGCGGGGCGACGCTGGCGGGCCGGGTCTTCGCTTTCGACTGGGCGCGGCTGCTGACACTGCCGAGCATCCTGCGGCGCGTGCCTGCGCTGCCGGGCCGCGAGCCCAACCCCTACAAGCCCAAGCGCGAAAAGCCCGCGCGCGAGCAGCAGCCCGAGCCGGAGTTCGACGAGGAGGACCGCCCAGCACGGCGCCCGCCCGAGATCAGCGATCCCTCGCATCCGCCCAAACCCGCCCGGCCCAGCAAGGCCCGCCAGAAGGACCTGTTCGCCGATTTCGAGCTGCCGAGCCTCGACCTGCTGGCCGATCCGCCGGCGGACAATGCGCCCAAGCTCGACAAGCTGGCGCTGGAGCGCAACGCCCGCCTGCTCGAAAACGTGCTCGACGATTTCAATGTGAAGGGCGAGATCACCGCCGTGCGCACCGGCCCGGTGGTCACCATGTACGAGCTGGAGCCCGCGCCCGGCATCAAGGCCAGCCGCGTGGTCGGCCTGGCCGAGGATATCGCCCGCAATATGAGCGCGATCAGCGCGCGTGTCTCCCCGATCCCGGGCAAGACGGTGATGGGCATCGAACTGCCGAACAAGGACCGGCAGATGGTCAGCTTCAAGGAGCTGGCCGCCTGCGCCGATTTCGCCGACAGCAAGGGCGGGCTGCCGATCATCCTGGGCAAGGACATTGCCGGCGAGCCGGTCGTGGCCGATCTCGCCGCCATGCCCCACCTGCTCGTGGCCGGCACCACTGGCTCAGGCAAGTCGGTGGGGCTCAACTGCATCCTGCTGTCATTGCTCTACCGCTTCAGCCCGGCCGAATGCCGCCTGATCCTGATCGATCCCAAGGTGCTGGAGCTGAAAAGCTACGACGATATCCCGCATCTCCTCTCCCCGGTGGTGACCGAACCGCACAAGTCCGTGCGCGCGCTCAAATGGGCGGTGGAGGAGATGGAGAAGCGCTATCGCATGATGTCCGATATCGGCGCGCGCAATATCAACGGCTTCAACGAACGCGTGAAGGCCGCCGCCGCCAAGGGCAAGCCGCTGGGCCGCCGCGTGCAGACCGGCTTCGATCCCGAAACCGGCGAGGAACTGATCGAGGAAGAGCAGCTCGATTACGAAGTTCTGCCACTGATCGTGCTGATCGTGGACGAGCTGGCCGACCTGATGGTCACCGTCGGCAAGGAAATCGAGGTGCTGATCCAGCGGCTGGCGCAGAAGAGCCGCGCCGCCGGCATCCACCTGATCATGGCGACGCAGCGCCCCTCGGTGGACGTCATCACCGGCGTCATCAAGGCCAACCTGCCCACGCGCATCAGCTTCCACGTCACCAGCCGGATCGACAGCCGCACCATCCTTGGCGAACAAGGCGCCGAACAGCTGCTGGGCAAGGGCGACATGCTGTTCAAGCCGAGCAGCGGCCCGCTGCGCCGCGTGCACGGCCCCTTCGTCTCGGACGAGGAGGTGGAGATGGTGGCCGATCACTGGCGCGGCCAGGGCGAGCCCGCCTATGTCGATTCCGTCACCGAGGAGCCGGAAGATGGCGGCTTCAATTTCGAGGACGAATTCACCGCCTCCGACAATCCGGAAGAGCGCAAATACCGCCAGGCCTGCCAGATCGTGTTCGAGAACCAGAAGGCGAGCGGAAGCTGGCTGCAGCGCCAGATGGGCATCGGCTACAACACGGCCGCCAAGCTGATCGAGCGCATGGAGGAAGACGGGCTGGTCGGCCCCGCCAACCATGTCGGCCGCCGCGAAATCTTCCGCGACCGGGATGGGAACCCGATCTAGGTAAGGTGGAGCGCGGCAGGAAAACCGCCTTCTGGCATCTCACAAGCGCAAGCCTGCATTTATGGGTGAAGACCTACGGCAAATGGAAGTAATCGCGCGATTACGCGCCGGTCCGATTGTCGCCCTGATAGCCATCGCGCTGGCGCTCGGCGCTTACGCGCTTTGGGAGCTGGTATCGGGCGATCGCTTCTCTTCGTCGATATATTCGCACATTTTTGGACCGTTAACGGGTCCGCTCGTCATCGGTGCCGCGCTCATTGCCGCATGGCTGTTTGGGCAAATGTGGCGAGAGCGTTCTTGTTACCTGCGACATGACGGCATGCGACTTTATCGAGGATCGCGCCAATCCTGGCCCTTGTCCTCGATCCATGAAGTTGTTTTGACCCGCAATATGCTTGGTATCCAATCGCTGCGGATAGTGCATGGCCGAGCGGATTCGCGGGAATTGGCGAAAGGCTACCTCCTCGCCGAATCTCCGAGCGACGTACGGACCGCATTGGAGCGCGCCATCTACGCCGCTCAAAACTCGAAGGACGAGCCAAGCTGATCGGGCGGCGGGTAGCCTGAAGGGCCGCTATTGATTAGCTTCCCCGCAAATCCGCCTTCCGAAAACGAACAACGATAAGCGCCGCATCATTCGCAGGAGACGATCATCATAAGACGGAAACTCGCAGCGGCCGGGGCGCTGATCTTCCTCGCCGCCGGTATTGCCGCTTCGGCTACCGCGCAGAGCTATCATCCATCGTTCCAGCCTGACGAACTCGATGATCGTCCTGCGGGCCCGGCGAACGAAGTCATGGTCCTGGGCTCCCCGCATCTCTCCGGATTGCCCGACAGCTTCCGGCCCGAGATGGTCGAGCCTCTGGTGGCGCGCCTCGTCGAATGGCATCCAACGGCGATCGCGATCGAAAACAGTTCGGGGCTCCTGTGCGACGCCATGCGCCGGCAACCAGCGCGGCAGGATGCGGATACGATCGAAAGCTATTGTTTCGACACGACGGCCGCAGGGAAGGCCAGCGGGCTCGACGTCCCGGCCGCCAATGCCGAAGCGGACAAGATGCTAGAGGACTGGCCGGCCGATCCTTCGCCGGAAATGCGGCGGCGCCTCGCCCTCGTCTTCCTCGCCGCGGGCGAGCCGGCCTCGGCAACGGTCCAGTGGCTTCGGCTGCCGAAAGAGGAACGCAGAGCCGAGGGCGACCTGACCGGCGAACTGGCGGCCCTTCTCGACCGCCAGACCGCGAGGCAGAACGAAGTCGATCTCATTGCCGCGCAAGTGGCCGCAAGGTCCGGCCTGGAACGCCTCTGGAGCGTGGACGATCAATCATACTTCGCCGGGCCGATCACGGACGAGGAGGGCTATGGCGCCGCGCTGACCAAGGCGTGGGACAATCCCGCCGGGGATGCCCGGCAGCGGGAAAGCGAAGCGCTCAACGCCAATCTCGGCCAGCCGGGTGGCCTGATGGACATCTATCGCACCTATAATTCGCCGTCTTACGCCATGCAGGCCTATCGGTCCGACTGGGGTGCTGCGCTCACGGAACCGTCACCCCAGGCTTTCGGCCGGCGCTATGTCGCCTATTGGGAGACGCGCAACCTGCGCATGGTGGCCAATATTCGCGAAGTGCTCGGCCGTGAGCCCGGAACGAGGATGCTCGCGATCGTCGGCGCCTCGCATAAGGGCTATTACGAGGCCTATCTCGATCAGATGCGCGATGTGGAACTGGTCGACGTGATGCCGCTGCTGCAATAGCCGCCCGCCGAGGAGATCGCCTCGACAACGCAAGGCCCGTCTTTCCTACAACGGCCTGCCCGTGCCTGCTGTCCGCGATGTCTTCGCGCCCCGCCAGCCGCCTGTTAAAGCTGATGAAATCCGCTTCGCAGGGCGGGACGATTTCTCCCGCAGGACTGTGTTCCATGTATTCCAGGCAAGCGCTCCGACGCGCCGGTTTCGCCCTGCTGCGACCATTCGCTACATTTGCAGGCCTTGCCTCGCAGGCTCACAGGGTTAGGCAGGGGATAACGAGGCCGGGCAAGCGGCCAGCAGGGAGAGACGCGATGAAATCGAGGATGGTACTGGCATTTCTGGTGGCGGGCGGCATGGCGGCCCAGGCGGCGGCGCAGCAGGCCCCGGCCGGCGATGCTCCGGCCCCGCCGCCGCGCAGCGGCCCGGCACGTCCCGGCCTTCCGCCGCCAGAGCCGATCGAGCACATCACCGGCAATATCTACAAGATCTTCGGCGGCGGCGGGAACACGCTGGTCGTGCTGCAGGACAAGGGCGTGGTGCTGGTCGACACCAAGATGCCGGGCAACGGGCAGGCGATCCTGGACGAGGTCGCCAAAGTCACCGACAAGCCGATCACCACGATCATCTCCACCCACAGCCACCCCGATCACACCGGCAGCACGGATTATATCCGCGCGAAATATCCCGATGTGCGGATCATCATGAGCGAAGGCACCAAGGCCGAGCTGGAAGCCAATCCGCGGATCGACCCGGCGCTGCTGCCCACCGAAACCTATCAGGGCAAGATGACGATCGGCGAGGGCGACGAGCGGATCATGCTGCTCCACACCGGCACCGGCCATACCGGCGGCGACACGTTCGTGATCATTCCTGCGGCGAAGCTGCTGTTCATGGGCGATGTCATGGCCTGGAACATGGCGCCGTTCCTGCCTGCGGGCGGAGCCATGGCGATTGCCGACGAGACCGAGAAGCTGGTCGACGCGGTGAAGGACATGGACATCCAGTATGTGATCGAAGGGCATGGCCATGTGAATGACTGGGCCGGGCTGCAGCGGCTGGCGCGGTTCGACCGGGCATTGGTGACCGAAGCGCGCGCCGCCTATGATCGCGGCGATCCGCCGGGCGTGGCCGTGGCCGAATTGCAGAAGAACCCGGATTTCGCCCCGCTTCTGGACAAGCATATCAAGAAGGGCCTCGAATACGGCAACACGCCGTTCGCGCGGGCGAATATGAACGTCAACATCGCCTATCTCGAATTCGCCGGCGAACCGGTCGGCTTCGGCGTGGCCAATGGCGCGCCGCTGCCTGCCACCGACAAGCACAAGGGTTCCGATCCCAAGGACACCGCGCCGCCCACGCCGGAAATGCTGGCCGAAGCGGTGGCGAAATAGGCGTCGGCCGGGAGAGGACATGATGCCGAGCAAATACGAACGCGAAGTCTATGACTGCATGAATCCGACGCTCGACCTGCTCGAGCGGACGGAAAACCCGCTGCACCGCGCGATCCTGAAGAATTACTGCCGCCACGTGCATCTGGAAGGGGCGGCCATGTTCGAGGAGATCACCGCGCCCGACATGATGGCCGACGATCCGGTCTATCACATCACCTGGGGCGACAGCCCGTTCCAGGTGAAGGGCCGCAAGGGCGTGTTCGATTTCTATTCGAGCATCGGCGATATCGTGCTGTGGAATTCGGGCGACATGGTCGCGGTGGCCGATTGGGGCATCGCCGACGAGATGTGGTTCCACCAGATGTCCACCGGCGCCGAACTGGCCAAGCTGGGCCACAAGGTGGAGAAGCCCGATGGCCTCTATCTCGTCCATTCGCTGCAGGCCTTCATCTGGCCCTATGACGAGAATGCGCTGCTGAAGGGCGAGCATCTCTACGAGGACAAGTCCACGCTGAAGATCGAGGAGATCGATCCGGCCGATTACATGACGCCGCAGCGCGTGCGCGAGATCCACAAGGAATGCCTTGCCGATCTGGAGGAACGCTGGGGCGCCGAATATTGGGTCTATCGCCGCTGAGCCGGGATCAGACGATTTCCAGCCGGGCGATCTTCCCTTCCGCGAGTTCGAAGCGGTAACGCAGATCGACCGGGCTGCCGGGGAAATTTCCGACCAGATGCGCGGTGACGATCCGCGCATCGCCATCCTCTTCGATGGCCAGCGGGGTGGCGGTATATTGGTATTTTGCGCGCGCTTCCCGCGCCCAGTCTTCGATTTCCGCCACGCCCGCGCGCCATCGGCCTTCGTCCTTCACCCGCGCATCTGCGGTGAAATGCGCGGCGATCCGCGCGGCGTCATTGGCGTTTCCGGCGGCGAAATAGCTTTCGATCACGGACGGCAGGTCGGGCTTCATCACCATGCTCCTCTTGTTGCCAGCAGGAGCTAGGAATAAGCTGCGCATATGGCCAGAACCGACAATTTTGTCAGTTACTCACCTACAGGTAAGGTTGAGGACGTGACGCCGGACATGGCCGCCACTGGCGCGGAAGCGGCGCTGCATCTGATCGAGGGCCGCTGGAAGCTGGTCATCATCTTCCACCTGTTCGATCGCGGCGTGCTGCGCTTCTCCGAACTCGAACGGGCGATCCCCGCCGTCTCGCAGAAGATGCTGATCCAGCAATTGCGCGAGCTGGAGCGTGACGGGATCGTGGCGCGCGAGGTCTATCCGCAAGTCCCGCCCAGGGTCGAATATTCGCTGACCGAGTGGGGCAAGCGGATGTGCCCGGCGCTGGATGCGCTGCTCGAATGGGGAGCATCGCGGCCGGACTGACTTTCCCACACGCCGCTATTGTGTCAATTCTCCCCGAACGGGATCAACGGCGCAGCAAAAGCGCCGGTCCCCGGGGAGAGATGAACCGATGGCTATTCGCACGAAACTGCTTGTCGTCGCCGCATGTGCCGGGCTTGCCGCGCCCGCCCAGGCCGAATGGGTGGCGAGCTGGACCGCCCCGCCGCATGCGCCGCTCGGCACCGAAGGGCCCTTCGCGGCGGCCAGCTATGACGATGTCACGATCAGCCAGATCCTGCGCATCAGCGAAGGCGGCGATAAGCTGCGCGTGCGCTTCTCCAACCGCTACGGCCCGCATCCGCTGGCCATCGGCGCGGCGCGGATCGTGCAGATCGACGATGCCGGCAAGGAAGTGCCCGGCACCAGCCGCAAGCTGACTTTCGGCGGTGAGGACGGCGCGATGATCCCGCGCGGATCGCCCTTCACCAGCGATGCGGTAGCGCTGACCCTGCCCGATCTCGCGCGGGTGAAGGTGGAATTCTACCTGCCCGATGCCACCGGCCCCTGCACCTGCCACCTGACGGGGGTGGATGAGCTCGCCGTTTCCCCGCCGGGCAACCATGTCGGCGAAAGCTGGGAGCCGGTCTCCACCGCCCAGTTCCGCGCCTTCCTGTCCACCGTGGAAGTGGATTCGCCCGATGCGCTGGGCACGATCGTCGCCTTCGGGGATTCGATCACGGACGGCGTCGGCTCCACGCCCGGCGCCAATCGCCGCTGGCCCGATATCCTCGCCAACCGGCTGCAGGAGGCGGGCAAGGAATGGGCCGTCGCCAATGCGGCGATCAGCGGCAACCGCCTGCTCAGCCCCGGCATGGGCGAAGCCGCCTTGGCCCGCTTCGACGAGGACGTGCTGAGCCTGCCCAATGTGAAATACATGATCCTCTTCGAAGGCGTGAACGACATCGGCATGCAGTTCGGCGGCGCGGGCGGAATCGGCTGGCTCGATCTCGACCAGCCGCAGATCGACGTCCAACAGATGATCGCCGGATACAGGCAGTTGATCGCCCGCGCGCATGAAAAGGGCATCAAGGTCATCGGCTCGCCCATCGGGCCCTACAAGGGCGCAAGCTACTGGTCCGAAGAAGGCGAGGCGGCGCGGCAGGCAATCAACGACTGGATCGTGAATGGCGGCGCTTTCGACGGTGTCGTGCGGCTCGACACGGCCTTTGCCGATCCCGCCGACCCCCGGCAGATGCGCGAGGGCTATCACATGGGCGACCATCTGCATGGCAGCGATGCCGGGCTGAAAGCGGTGGGAGATTCGATCCCGCTCTCGCTGTTCGAACAGGTGCGGCAGTGAGGTTCCCCGCCGCCTGCGCCGAAATCCCGGCCGCGGACCTCTCCGCCGCGCTGGCCTATTATCACGACCGGCTCGGCTTCACGGTCGACTGGTCGGACGAAAGCCTGGGCCTTGCCGGCCTGTCGCAAGGCGCCGCCCGGCTGTTCATCGGCGACAGGGGCTTTCGCGCGGGTTTCGGCAACAATGCGCCGGTCGTGCTGTGGCTCAATATGTCCGGCCGGCCCGAAGTGGACCTGCTGCATGAGCACTGGCGCGAGAGCGGGGCCAATATCGTCGCCGCTCCGGAAGCCAAGCCCTACAAGCTCTACGAATTCCTGGTCCGCGATCCGGACGGCAACATCCTGCGGGTGTTCTACGATTTCGGCTGGGAGGAGAACGACTGAGCGCCCGGCCCGGCCTCGGGGTTTGCAAACCGCCCAGCGCGGCCTAGATTGAGGTCAATCCAAGCCGAGGAGTACGCAGCCGTGAACAATTGGACGAACGCCATCACACGCCCCGTCCATGCTCGTTCCACGGTTTGCCATGTCTTCTCTCCTCACGCTCGATTCCGTTTCCGCCGCACGGCCTGACGGCACCCGCCTCTTTTCCGGACTGACCCTGTCGCTCGCGCGCGAGCGCGTGGGGCTTGTCGGCCGCAATGGCTGCGGCAAGTCCACCCTGCTGCATATCGTCCGGGGCGACGCCAGGCCCGCATCGGGCACGGTGAAGCGCATGGGCAGCGTGGGTATGCTGGCGCAGAACTGGCCGCCCGACCTTCCGGTCGCCGACATACTCGGCGTGGCCGAGGGGCTGGCGGTGCTTTCGCGGATCGTGGCGGGCGAGGGCAGCGAAGCGGATTTCGAGACGGCCGACTGGACGCTCGAAGCCCGCGTGGAGGAAGCGCTGGCGAAGCTCGGCCTGTCCGGCGAAGGCCTGCTGGCGCGCCGCGTGGGCTCCTTCAGCGGCGGCGAGCGCGTGCGTATCGGCCTCGCCCGGCTGATGATCGAGCGGCCCGACCTGCTCCTGCTCGACGAACCGACCAACAATCTCGACGCCGCCGGGCGCGAGGCGGTGGCGGAGGTGATCCGCGACTGGCCGGGCGGCGTGCTGATCGCCAGCCATGACCGCGCGCTGCTGGAAGGCATGGACCGGATCGTCGAGCTGTCGCCGGTCGGCATCCGCACGGTCGGTGGTGGGTGGAGCAGCTTCGCCGCCATCCGCGATGCCGAGCGCGAGCGGGCGGCGGAGGAACTCGAACGCTCGCAAGCCGGCCTGAAAGGCGCGCAACGCGAGGCGCAGCAAAGGCGCGAGGCGAAGGACCGGCGCGACAAGGCCGGGCGCGCCTTCGCCGCCAGCGGCTCGGCACCAAAGATCCTGCTCGGCGCGATGGCGGAAAAGGCCGAGAATAGTGGTGGCCAGATCGGCCGCCTTGCCGCGAAGGCGCTCGGCGAGGCCGAGGCAAGGCTCGATGCCGCGCGCGAGAAGGTGGAGATCACCGCCCCGCTAACCATGGATCTCCCGCCCAGCGGCCTGCCATCGGGCGCCGAGCTGCTGGTCATGGAGGATGCCACGCTGGCGGTGGGCGCGCTCCGGCTCGGCCCGTGGAGCCTCACCATCAAGGGGCCGGAGCGGGTGGCGATCGCCGGGGCCAATGGCGCGGGTAAGAGCAGCCTGCTCCGTCTCGCCAGCGGCGCGGCGGAGCCTGCGAGTGGATCGGTGCGCCGCGCCGCAGGGCGCATCGCCATGCTCGACCAGCATATCGGCCTGCTCGATCCAAGCTCAAGCGTGCTTGAGAATTACCGCAGGCTCAATCCGGGCCGTTCGATCGAGCAGGCCCATGCCGCCTGCGCCCATTTCGCCTTCCGCAATCGCGACGCCTTGCAACTCGCGGGAACGCTGTCGGGCGGCGAGCGCCTGCGCGCCGGCCTGGCCTGCACTCTGGCCGGTGAGAACCCACCCTGGCTGCTGATACTGGACGAGCCGACCAATCACCTCGACATCGAAGCGATCGAGGCGCTGGAACAGGCGCTGGCCGGCTATGACGGCGCGCTGCTCGTCGTCAGCCACGATCGCGCCTTTCTCCAGGCCGTCGGCGTGACGTGCGAGCTGGTGCTGTAACCCGCGGAAGCCCTCACGCACCTTATAATAGATAGATTCAGCAACTAACTAATAGTATTGGGTATTTGTGCGTATTAACCATAAATATTTTCTAAGAAGAAGGCCAATCGCGAGATCATCCTAAATATAAAGTACCCAGAAGGCGGATCGCCTAGGGTCACAATTATATTTGGGAGATGATCGGTGCGGAAAAAATTCTGTATCGCTGGTGCGATCGGCTTGGCCTGCTACGGACAGGCCGCCAATGCCGGCACATCCGACGGAACGATGCTCGTCGGCGCAACTATCCTCGAAGCCTGCACGATCGTCGCCGGCCCGATGGCTTTTGGCGACGTATCGCTGTCGGGCTCGGACGTCGATTCGACCGCGACCCTTACCCTCGCCTGCACGCCGAACGCCGATTTCGACATATTGATGAATGACGGGGCGCATGCCGATAGCGGGCAGCGCCGCATGACCAGCGTGCTGACGGGCGAATTCGTGCCTTACGACATCTATCTCGATTCCGGCCGATCCGAACGATGGGGCAATACGGTGGGAACCGATACTTTGGCCGGATCGGCCAACCTGCTCGGCGTGGCGACCTACACGGCTTATGGCCGGATCGCGTCCGACGCGGACTCGGTGGAGGCGGGTGTCTATTCCGACAGCGTCATCGTCACGGTCAGTTTCTGAGCCGGGCAGGCTCGGCGCACTCCCAACACGCTCAAATGCCCGTCATGAATTTCCTACGCCCCCCGCGCGGCGCCTTCGCCCTGCTGGCGACGACACAGCTCGCGCTGCCGTCACCGCTTCCGGCAACCGAAGATGTGAAGACCGGGGCCTTCACCATCGCACCGCTGCGGATCGATCTCGATAATGCCCAGGAAGCCACGCAATTGCGCATTGCCAACGGCCTGGACCGCGAGGCGGCGGTGCAATTGCGCGTGTTCGAATGGAGCCAGGCGGGCGGAAAGGATCATTACCGGCCGAGCGAGGACTTCGCCCTTTCGCCGTCCATCGTGCGCATTCCATCGGGCGCGGCGCAGTTTTTCCACCTCGTCCGCCAGCGCGTGTTCGAGCCGGGCGAAGAGCATCGTTACCGCATCGTCATCGACCAATTGCCCGATCCGCGCCTCGCCGTTGCCGGCGGCGCGGCAACGAGGCTGCAGATCACGCTGCCGCTCTTCGTCGGCAGCGAGACGGTGACCCCGGCCGATATCGTGGCGGAGCTGGCGGGCGGACAATTGCTCATGCACAATCGCGGTGGGCGGACTGTTCGGATATCCTCGATCAGCCTCCAGCACGGCGACGGTTCGAGTCATCCGGTGCCGCTGCGCAGCGGCCGCTACATACTCGGCCAGTCGCAGCTCAGCTATGCCCTGCCGCCGGGAGGGGGTTGCCAGGATGCCGGCTTCGTCCGCCTGCATGCGGTGATCGACCGCGATCCCATCGATGTCCCCCGGACCCGACTCTGCCCGTAAGGGCACCGGCACCCTTGCCCTTCTCGCAGCGATAGGGGCCGCCTCTTCCGCGCGTGCGGGGGAGGACCCGTTTCCGCTTGCGAAAGCGAACGCCACCGCGGCGCTAGCCGTGGAGCCGGCAGGGCCGACCTATGCCCGCGTGGTCGTAAATGGGCGCGAAATGCCGCGGTTCGTCCGCCTGGAAGGCAATCCGGCGGCGCTCTCCATCTTTCGCGCCGATGCCGAAGCGCTCGGCCTTCAACTACCCGAAAGCGGCGCCGAATTCGTTGCTCTCGCCGCGCTGCCCGGCGTGACCCACGCATTCGATCCGCAACACGGCCGGCTGGCCATCTCCGCCGCCTATCTCGACAATCCCGACAATGTGATCGACATGGCCCGCCGCTCAACCGCCGACAACCGGCGCCTGTCGCCGGTCACCGCGCTGATCGTCGATTACGACGTTACGGCGAGCGTGGATTCGGCGCGCACGCGCGCCTCGGGCCTGCTGGACGCACGGATCGTGCGCGACACCCTGTCCCTCAATAGCGGATGGACGCTGAACAGTGCAGGCTCACGGAAGGGAGCGGTGCGGCTGGACAGCAATCTCATCGCCGATTTCCCGGGCGGGCTGCGCACGCTCACGATCGGCGATTTCGTCAGCGCTGCTCCGGCGGGCGCCCGTGCTGTGCGGATGGGCGGCATCCAGCTTTCGAGCAATTTCGGCCTCCGCCCCGATCTCATCACTTACCCGCTGCCCGATTTTTCCGGCAGCCTCGCCGTGCCAAGCCAGCTCGATCTCGTCGTCAACGACCGGCGGCTGACATCCACCGAATTGCAGGCCGGCCAGTTCTCGCTGCACAACATCCCGGCCGGCTCCGGGCGGCGCGAAATCGGGGTAATCATCCGCGATTCGCTCGGTCGCGAACGCTATATTTCGGCCTCGGCCTATGTCTCGCGCACCTTGCTGCGTCCCGGCCTCGACGAGTGGGCGGTCAATCTGGGCTTCCTGCGCCGCCGCTTCGGCGTGGCAAGCGCGGATTACGGCGATCTGGCGGGTACCTTCCTGTTCCGGCGCGGGATCGACAGCCGGCTGACGCTGGGCCTGGCCGGAGAGGCCGGGCTGGGCACGGTGACTGCCGGGCCCGAAGCGACCGTGCTGATCGGCAGCATTGCCGAATTGTCGGGCCAGGCACGGGTCAGCCGCTACCAGCCGGGTGGCGACGAAGCGGCCGAGGAGGGGCTCGCACTCGGCTTCTCGCTGGCAAGCCGCGGGCGCGGCTATTCGCTCTTCGTCTCCGGCCGGCATGTTTCGGACGGATATCGCGACCTGGCCGGTGCCGGCGGCGATTTCGGACCCAGCTCCTTCCTGGCCGCAGGCGTCGATTTCGATCTCACCGAACTGGGCCGGTTCTCGTTCAATGTGGTGCGCGAGAGCGATCCCCGCCGCACGGAGGACGGCTTCTCGCGCGAGGTCCGCACTGTGGGCAGGGCCGGCTGGCGCAAGGATTTCGGAGGCATCAGCACCCATGCCGAAGTGTCCCTGCAGCGTTCGGCGGGCGACACCTCCTACGCCCTCTTCGCCGGCATCAACATCCCGCTGCAGGGCCGGGCCTATGCGAGCACCAGTGTCAGCCGGCAGAGCGATATCGGAACCCAGGCCGGCTTCGCGCTTGACCGACCGGCCGTGGTGCCCGGCGATACCGGGCTTTCCCTGCTCGGCGTCACCGGGCGCGTCGGGCAAATCCGCGGCGGCGTCGCGCATATGGAGGAATGGGGTTGGGTCGGCGCCGAAGCGGAGAAGGTGGGCGACATGGCGGCAGGCAGGATCTCCGCGCGCGGATCGCTGGTCGTCGCCGGCGACCAGGCCTTCGCCAGGCGCAAGAGCGGCGGCGCGATGGTGCTGGTCGAAACCGGATCGGTGGAAGGCGTCGTCGTGACGAGCGAGAACCAGCCAAGCGCCGAGAGCGGGCGCGGACAGGCGGTTCTGCTATCCGGCCTGGTAGCCAATGTCCCAAGGCGGATCGGCATTGTCGGCGAAAGCCTGCCGCCCGGCGCGGTGACCGCCAGCGCGGCCGAGATCGTTTCCGTTCCGCAGCGCGCCGTGGCGCGGCTCGATCTCGGGATTCGCCGCTATGTCGCGCGGCGCATCCGCCTGTTCATGCCCGATGGCAGCGATCCCGCGCCGGGAACCATGGCCCGCGCCGAACCTTCCGGCACCGAATATGTGATCGGCCTGGACGGCGCGATGGAGATCAATGCCGCGCTGGGCGACGAAGCGCTTCAGATCGAGCTGCGGCTCGGCCAGCGCTGCGACGTGGATTTGCGCCTGATCGACAGCGACAGCCGCACCGTCCCCGACCTGACTTGCGCCGCGCGGCGATCCGCGCCGCAGATCGCCTATGAGGACGTGCTATAGGCCCGGCCGCTATATCGCCGCTATTCCAGGCCTTCACCCGTCATCGGCGTCATCTTCGCGGCGATATCGGCATTGGCGGCGCGATCCTCGTCATGCGAAGGCACGAGGCCGATCGCCGAGAGCGGGCCGTCCTGCCCCCAGTTCGCCGCCCATTGCGCCACATAAGGCTTGAGACCGGGAATCGTGTCGAGATGCGCCGTCTTCACATAGATGTAGAGCGGGCGGGACAGCGGATAGCTGCCGGTGGTGATCGTTTCCGCGCTGGGTTCAATGCCGCTGATCGGCAGGGCCTTCACCTCGCCGGCATTCTCTTCGGCATAGGACCAGCCGAACACCGCCAGCGCGCGCTTGTTGCCGGCGACCTTGCGCACAATCACGTCGTCCTGCTCGCCCTGCGCCATATAGGCGCTGTCGCTGCGCAGCGTGCCGCAGGTCTCCTCGAACTTGTCCGGGGCCAGCATGCCCATGCCGGCATTGGTCTTGCAGCCCGGCTTCATCGCCAGTTCGATCAGCGCGTCGCGCGTGCCCGAGCTTTCCGGCGGGCCATAGACGGTGATCGCCTCGTCCGGCAGCGAGGGATCGACATCCGACCAGTTCATCGCCGTCTGCTCATTGCCGAAGGGCTGCGCCGCCAGCGCCAGATAGATGATGCGCGGCGTGAGGTTCATCTCCAGCCCGCCATCCTGCGAGGAGGCGAAGACGATCCCATCCAGCCCGACCTGCAATTCGACGATGCCGGTGACGCCATTGGCCTGGCAGCCGTCAAACTCGGCCTTGGTCATCCGGCGCGAGGCATCGGCGATGTCCGGCGTGTCGGGCCCGGCGCCGGCGCAGAATTGGGCGATGCCTTCGGTGGTGCCGACCGATTCGACCGTGACCGGGGCAAGCTCGGCATCGGCCTTGGCGAGCGCCTCGCCCACCGCCCTGGCGAAGGGATAGACCGTGCTGGAACCGACCGCGAGCACGCCCTGCCGCGCCTCCGGCTCGCTGCTGCCACCGCATCCGGCCAAGGCCAGCGCGCCGATCATGGCTGCACCGGCGAAAATCCTGCGATCCATCGCACCCCTCCCGATTTGATTATGATGGAATCGCCTTATGCCCGGCCTTTGACAGGCTGATTACGCGCCCGGAGGGCCGCAACAGTTTCCGGGCTATCACGTATGGGCGCGGCGCGAGCGCTGTTGCAGCCTGCACCGGGAAAGCGTGGAGAATCGATGTGCGAACAGGGGCACTCGCCCGCCTGCTGGCATCGGCTGCCGCCATTGGCGGCGGCGTCGCCTATCTGCGGTTCAGGCGGGAAATGGCGCACAGGATCACCATCCTCGCAAGGAACGGGACGATCGCCGAAACTTCGGCCGGGCTGATCGAATATGCGGAGCAAGGATCCGGGCGGCCCGCGCTGGTGATCCACGGCGCAGGCGGCGGTTACGATCAGGGGCTGATGATCGGCGAGTCGCTGAGCGGCACCTGCCGCGTGATCGCCCCTTCCCGCTTCGGCTATCTGCGGACACCCGTGCCGGAAGACCATTCGCCCGCCGCACAGGCCGATGCCCATGCCGCGCTGCTCGACCATCTCGGGATAGAACGGGCCGTGGTCATGGGTGCATCGGCGGGCGCGCCGAGTGCGATCGAACTGGCGCTGCGCCATCCCGACCGAGTTGCCGCGCTGATCCTGCTGATGCCGCGCAGCTACGATCCGGCGGATTCGATGTCCGTCGATGCCAGGCCCGAAAGCCGGTTCGTGCTGCGCCTGATCGAAGGTTCGGCCGATTTCCTGTTCTGGACAGCGCGCCATGTCGCGCGGCGCTGGATCGTCCGCTTCATGGGCACGCCGCCGGAGGTAGAGGCAAACGCGCCGGCGGCGGAGCGCGAACAGGTCAGCCGGGTGATCGACAGCCTGCTGCCGCTCTCGCGCCGCGCGAAGGGCGTCGCGATCGACAGCAACACCATCCTCGCGCCCTGGCCGCTCGAGCGGATCGCCGCGCCGACACTGGTCATCAGCGCGGAGGACGATCTGTTCAACAGCCTGCCGGGCGCGCGTTACACGGCCGATCGCATAACGGGCGCATGGCTCGAAGTGCTGGGCAGCGGCGGCCACCTCATTGTGGGACAGCGCCAGCGCGTGAGCGAAGTGGTCGCCGAATTCCTGCGCGAACTGCCGGAGGATTAGGGCACGGCGCTACTTCCCGGCGGCCGCCTTCTCCTCGATCGGCCAGCGCAGGCGATCCATCTGCAGCCGGTCGGAATTCTTCACATACCAGCCCGCGCCGAATGTGCGGCCGATCAGCTTCAGCCCCGGATTGTCGATCCTCAGCTTCCCGTCTTCCTCGCCGACGAAACGGTCGTCGATATGGGTGACGACGACTTCGCCGATCACGATGGCCGAGTGCGGCCCTGTCTCGACCAGCTTCCACAGCTTGCATTCGAACTGCACCGGCGCATCGGCGATCAGCGGCGGCGCGATCTTGATCGCCGGCGCGGTGGCAAGGCCGGCCAGTTCCAGCTCGTCGGTGCCGGCCGGCGCGTCGATCGCAGTGAGGTTCATCGCCTCGGCATGCGCCTCGTCCACCAGGGCGACGGTGAATTCGCCCGTCTCGCGGATCGCCCGCAGCGAATCCTTTTCCGCCACGCCCTCGCGCTGGCCGTCGGCCGCCATGCCGATCGCCACCAGCGGCGGAATCCCGCTCAGCGCGTTGAAGAAGCTGTAGGGCGCGGCATTGCGCCGCCCTTCGCCGTCCTGCGTCACCACCCAGGCGATGGGACGCGGGGTGATCGTGTTGACGATAAGCTTGTAACGCTCGGCCGGTTCGAGCTCGTCCATCGCGAATTGCATCGGGTACTCCTGTTTCGCCGCGGCGTGATAGGAAATGGCGGCGCTTGGTCTGCACGGCCATAGATGGGGCCGCCCGCATATTCGCCAAGGATTGTCTGCTATTCGCCCAGCTGTGTTAGATCATCGGCCACGCGCGATTGCGCAAAAGCGGTTTCAACCGTAACTGCCGATCACAAAGGAGAAGATGTCCATGCTGATCGGCTGCCCCCGCGAGATCAAGAACCGCGAATATCGCGTGGGCCTGACGCCCGAAAGCGCCAAGGAACTCGAACGCCACGGCCACAGCGTGTGGATCGAGGCGGGCGCGGGCCTCGGCATCGGCGCGGAGGACGAGGAATACCGCCAGGCCGGCGCCGAAATCGTCGACGGGCCCGAAGCGATCTTCGCCGAATGCGAAATGGTGGTGAAGGTGAAGGAGCCGCAGGCGGAAGAGCGCGCGCGGCTGCGCGAGGGGCAGATCCTCTACACCTATCTCCACCTCGCCCCCGATCCGGAGCAGACCGCGGATCTCGTGAAATCGGGCGTCACCGCCATCGCCTATGAAACCGTCACCGGCCCGGGCGGCACGCTGCCGCTGCTCAAGCCCATGAGCCAGGTGGCCGGCCGCATGAGCATCCAGGCCGGCGCCACCGCGCTGGAAAAGGCGCATGGCGGGCGCGGCGTGCTGCTGGGCGGCGTGCCGGGGGTGATGCCGGGCAAGGTGATCGTGATCGGCGGCGGCGTGGTCGGCTTCAATGCCGCGCAGATGGCCGCCGGGCTGGGGGCGGACGTCACCATCATGGACCGCAATCCCGAGGTTCTGGAACGGGTGGGCACGCATTTCGAAAGCCGCGCCAAAACGCGTTTTTCCAACCAGGCCAACCTGGAAGAGGCGGTGAGCGAGGCGGATCTGGTAATCGGCGCGGTGCTGATCCCCGGCGCGGCAGCGCCCAAGCTGGTAACGCGGCCCATGCTGGACCTGATGAAGCCGGGCGCGGTGCTGGTCGATGTCGCGATCGACCAGGGCGGCTGCTTCGAAACCAGCCGGGCGACCACGCATGACGATCCCACCTATGTGGTGGAGGATATCGTGCATTATTGCGTGGCCAACATGCCCGGCGCGGTGGCCCGCACCAGCACCTATGCGCTCAACAACGTGACCCTGCCGCATGCGCTGCGGATCGCCGATCTCGGCTGGCGCGAGGCGATGCGCACCGACCCGCATCTGGCGGCCGGGCTCAATGTCCACGCCGGCCATGTGACCTATCCGGCGGTCGCCACCGAACTGGGTTACGAGCTGCTCCCGCTGGACAGCGTGCTCGGCTAGGAATTTGTCCCGGGTCTTTACCGCAAGCTAACCGGTCTTCCCTAAGTGGTCTCCCCATGGGGGGCCGCTACTGGACTGGGTTGCGGGGACGGATCGTCCTCGCTTTGGCAGGATTGCTGGCGCTGCTGGCATTGGCGGTGCCCGCCGGCGCGGCGGCGCCGCCGGATTCGCCAGCAATACACACGCATTGCACCGCCTATTCCTCGCTCGACGAGCCCATCGCCGCAATCGCGGCCGATCCGGCCCGCTGGCGCTGCGGCGAGCCGGAATATACGCTCCGCCCGGAACGCGCCCTGCTTCGCTTCGCCATCGACCGCAGCAAGCCGGTCCCCAATTTCATCGTCACGCGGCGCAGCTCGATTTCCGGGCTGCACCTCCTCGCCATCGACGCGGACGGCACGATGCGCCGCCGCGACTACATGCCCGACATGTTGCAGCCCGCCCAGGTCGGCGGCTTCTTCAAGGCTCCGCTGCCGGAAGTCCGGCCGGAAACGCAAAGCATGATCGTGGCGTTCGACCAGCCTTCGCACATCATGACGGTGCAGCAGGCGCATCTCGCGCCGGACGATCCGGGCGACAATCCCTCGGGTCGCAAGCTGCTGATGCTGCTCGCGGCTCTATGCGGGATGCTGGCCATGCCGCTGATCTACAATTGCGCCTTCTACCGCGTGCTGCGCGAACCTTTCGTGCTGTGGCACAGCGCGCTGACCGCTTCGCTGATGGCGACGATCGTGTTCAATTCGGGCCTGTCGATCTACCTTGCGGACCTGAAGGTGGAGACGATCGGCCAGATGACCGGGCTCGCCTTCGGCGCCTCGGTCGCGACCGGCGGCATGTTCCTCCACGGCTTCATCGAACCGGGCAAGCTGCACCCCTTCATCCGGCGGGCGCTTCCGCTGTCGGCGATCTGGTCCGTGCTGATCAGCACGCTGCACGCCTATTTTCCCTTCGTGCTGCGCCCGATCCAGACCGACGCCTATTACGCGGCCTATCTGCCCGTGCTGGCGCTCTTCCTGTGGGCCGTGGGCGATGCACTCGCACGCGGCAGCCGCAGCGCCAAGTTCCAGCTCGTCGGCTGGACCCCGCTGCTGATGGTGGGCGCGATCCGGCAGATCAGCCAGCTCACGCCGCTGATGATGCCGACCGACGCGATGATGCTGTTCTATGCCGGCACCGTGCTGGAAGTGTTGGCAACCACCTGGGGCGTGGCCGACCGCTTCATGACGATCAAGAACCAGCGCGACCACGCCCGCAGCGAAGCGCGCGTGCTGGAACGCCTTTCCGAACGCGACGGGCTGACCGGGCTGCTCAACCGGCGGACGATAGAAGAGCGTTTCACCGAGCTGCGGACGGAAGGCTATAACGCGCTGGCGGTGATCGATCTCGACGACTTCAAGAGCGTCAACGATACGTTCGGCCATGCCGTGGGCGACGATGTGCTGCGGGCGGTTGCCGAAGCGCTGCAGCCCAATGAGGACACGCTGGCGGTGCGCATGGGCGGCGAGGAATTCCTGCTGCTGATGCGCGGCGACGAAGCATGGGAACGGGCCGAGCGGCGGCGGCTTGCGATTCCCCGGCTCGCGGCCGAGCATACCCGGATCGATCGTCTGGTGACGGCCAGCATGGGACTGGTCGAAATGCCGCGCGAAGCCGTGCGCAGCGCCGATTTCGCCACGCTTTACCGGCGCGCCGACCAGTTGCTGTATGAAGCCAAGGAAACCGGGCGCAACCGCACCGTGGCGGAACGCATGAAGCTGTTCCGCCCGCGCAAGAAGGAGCGGCGCCAGGCCGCCTGACGGCCGCACGGATTTCCGCTTTGCCTAACTTGCGCTTAACCCATTGGAAGGCTCTGTCCGCCTAAACGAATGGGCATGTATCTCCGTGCGATCAGGGTGGTCGCTCTGGTGCTGTGTGCCTGGCTCCTGCCCTCAGCGGCAGCGATGGCCGCGACCGCGCCGGGCGACCGGGCGACAATTCCGCCGGCCTGCCATGCCTATTCGAGCGAATCGGTAGACGTCGCCGGAGCGGGCGCGCTCGAATGGAGCTGCGGGGATGACGGCTGGCGCGACGGACAGCCGGTGACCTGGCTGCGCTTTTCCGGTTGGGACGCGCAATCTCCGCCTACTTCCTTCGCCAGCCGGATCACCGGCTTCAATGGGATCTCGATCGCCGCGATCGATGGGGCCGGGGCAGTCCGAGAGCGGGACTATTCGATGGACGATGCCCGGCCGATCGTGGCCGGTGCGGTCTTCACACTGCCCCTGCCGGCGGCCTCAGCCGATACCACCGCCTATCTCGTGCGGATCGAACGGCCGCACAGCGTCACCATCGCCAGCGACGCGCGGCTAAGCAGCGATCCGCAGCTCGTCGCCGGATCGCTCTCGGCGATCATCGTGCTGGTGCTGGCGCTCGGCATGCTGCTCACGCCGCTGCTGTTCGATATCAATTTCTACCTCGTCCTGCGCGAGCGCTTCGTCCTGCTGCATGCGGCGATGGTGCTGGCGATGATCTTCTATGTGCTGTTCTCGGAAGGGCTGATCACCTTCTTCGTTTCGCTGCCGGTCGCCGTGCTGGCGCTGCTCGGCCCGCTGTGCTGGCCGCTGGGCACGGGCGCGGCGGCCTTTTTCATGAACGCCTTTCTCGAACGGGAGATGCTGCCGCGGCGCATGCGCCGGCTGATCTCGCTGGCCGGCTGGTGGATCATGCTGGTGCCGGGTTTCTGCGCGCTCAAATTCGACTTCTCGCAGCCCTTCGACAACCGGCTCTATTTCATCGCCTTCGCGCCGGTCATCCCGCTTTACGGCGTCGCCATCATCATGGCGTTGATGCGCGGCAGCCGGGCGGCACGGTTCCTGGCGGCGGCGTGGCTGCCGATCGTCATCGCCGGGATCGAGCGCATATTGCGCGGGATGGGCGCCTATTCGGGGCACTCGCCGATCGACCAGTATCTGGTCATCGCGATGGCGCTGGAAGTCATCATCATCGCGCTGGGCGTGGCCGACCGCTTCCTCGCCGTGCGCCGCGAGCGTGACCAGGCGATCGGCGAGGCCCAGCTGTTGAGCGAGATTTCCGAGCGGGACGTGCTGACCGGCCTCCTCAATCGCCGCGCATTGCAGGACCGGTTCGACGGGCTGCGGCGGGACGGCTTCGTCAATATCGCGCTGTTCGATCTCGACCGGTTCAAGGAAATCAACGACCGCTTCGGCCACCAGACCGGCGACAAGGTGCTGCGCGCCGCCGCCGGGGCGCTGATGGGCGACAGCGACAGCCGCGTGTTCCGCATCGGCGGCGAGGAATTCCTGGTCCTTTTCCGCGGCGCGCATGCGCAGAACCGGGCCGAGGCGGCGCGGCAGGCCATCGCCCCGCGCGTGGCATCGGAAGTGCCCGGCCTCGATCGCATCGTCACCGCAAGCGTCGGCATGATCGAGATGTCCTTCGACACCATGCCGGATACGAGCTTCGCCGATCTCTATTCGCGCGCCGACCGCCTGCTTTACGAAGCCAAGGAAAGCGGCCGCAACCGCATGGTCAGCGAGCGGCTGCGCGTGTTCCGCCGCCGCAAGGGCGACCGGCGCAAGGAAGCGGCCTAGCTCGCTTCAGGCAAGAACGGCGCGGCGACTTCGGGCGGTACGCGCATGATGCGGAATGTCCGCCGGTCGATCATCGCCCAGGTGGTCTTCGCGCGCACCACCGCGCGCCCCTCCGCATCGGTGAAAGTGTAATGGCGGTCGAACCGGGCGCCTTTCGGCCCCTCGCGAATTTCGGTCAGCGCCTCCACGCTGTCGCCCAGCCGGATATTGCCGCGATAATCGATCTCGTGCCGGGTCACGACCCAGGCATAGGCCCGCTGGTGCTCCTCGGGCGCGAGCGCTTCCCAATGCGCGGTGGAAAGCCGCTCCATCCACTGCACCCACACCGCATTGTTCACATGCCCGTTCTCGTCGATGTGCTCGGGCAGCGCGGTGAAGGTGAGGCGGAAGGTGTTGCTCATCTCTTTCAGCCTTCCGCTACCTCAGGCCGGAATCCACGCCCATCTGCCACAGGATGAAGGCGAACTCCTCGGCCGTTTCGTGCAGGCTCTGGAACCGGCCCGACTTGCCGCCATGCCCCGCGCCCATATTGGTCTTGAGCAGCAACTCGTTATCGTCGGTCTTCAATTCGCGCAGGCGGGCGACCCATTTGGCCGGTTCCCAATAGGTGACGCGCGGATCGTTGAGCCCGGCCGTCACCAGCATCGGCGGATATTCCTGCGCGCGGACATTGTCGTAGGGCGAATAGGACCGGATCAGCTCAAACGCCTCCTTGTCCTCGATCGGATTGCCCCATTCGGGCCATTCGCCGGGCGTCAGCGGCAGGCTGGCGTCGAGCATGGTGGCCAGCACATCCACGAAGGGCACATGCGCGACCACCGCGCCCCACAGATGCGGATCGGAATTGACCACCGCCCCCATCAGTTCCCCGCCGGCCGAGCCGCCGGCGATGGCGATCCTCCCCGGTTCGGTCAGGCCGCGTTCGGCCAGCCCCTTCGCCACATCCACGAAATCGTTGAAGCTGTTGGTGCGGCTTTCGAGCTTGCCGGCCTTGTACCAGGCGCGGCCGAGATCGTCGCCGCCGCGAATATGCGCGATGGCATAGGCGAAGCCGCGGTCGACCAGGCTGAGCCGCGTGGTCGAGAAGCCCGGCGGGATGGCGATGCCATAGGCGCCGTAACCATACAGGTACAGCGGGCCCGGTGAAACACGGTCTTTCCGGTACATGATGCTGACCGGGATCGCCGTGCCGTCCCGCGCCGCGATCTCCAGCCGCTCGGTCGCGTAGAGAGCCTTGTCATAGCCCGAGGGGATTTCCTGCACTTTGAGCAGTTCCAGCTCGCGCGAGGCGACATCGTAATCGAAGGTGCTGGCGGGGCTGACCATGCTCTCATAGGAGAGGCGCAGCGTCTTGCTGTCCCATTCGGGATTGCTGCCGACCCCGGCCGTGTAGCTCTGTTCGGGGAACTCGATCGGCTCCACGCGCGCCGGATCGTCGTAATAGCGGATCTCGATCCGATCGAGCCCGCCGAGCCGCCCGTCGATCACGTAGAAATCGCGGAACAGCTCGAAGCCGGTCAGGTAGAACGCGTCCGTCCCTTCGATCAGCGTCGTCCAGTTCGCCGGATCGGCCAGCGGCGCGGTGGCGAGGCGGAAATTCTCATGCCTGTCGTTGGTATGGACGAACAACGTGCCCTCGCGCTCGTCCACGTCATATTCCACGCCCTTCTCGCGCTTTCGCACCAGCATCGGCTCGGCCAGCGGATCGTCCGACGGGACGAGATAGACTTCGCTCGTCTCGTGATCGCCCGTGCCGATGATGATCCAGTTCTCATTGGCGGACAGCGAGGCGGAGGCGCGGAAGCCCTCATCGTCCTCGTGAAAGAGCTCGACATCCTTGCGCGCGGGCTTGCCGAGCCAGTGCAGCCGGACATTGTCCGTGCGCCATTGCTCGTTGGCGAGCGAATAGACGAGCCCGGTATCGCCCGCGACCCAGACCAGCGAGGACAAGGTGCCCTTGATCGTGTCCTTCAGATGCTTGCCGGTCTCGAGGTCCTTGATCCGCACCGTGTACCGCTCGGACCCGTTGTCATCGACCGAATAGGCCAGCAGCCTGCCATTCCGGCTGACCGAGAGCGCGCCGAGGCGGAAATAGTCCTTGCCCTTGGCCAGCGCCGGCTCGTCGAGGATCAGCTGGTCCGCGCTGCCGTCATCCGGCGCGCCGACCGCGCGGCGCCACCATTTCTTGTATTCCGCGCCTTCGTCGAACTCGATCCAGTAGAGCCAGTCGCCATCCTTATAGGGAACCGACTTGTCCGCTTCCTTGATTCGCGCGCGCATCTCCTTGAACAGCGCGTCGACCGTTCCGGCCTGCGATGCCATCCGCGATTCGAACCAGGCATTCTCGGCTTCGAGATGGGCGAGGATCGCCTTGTTCTTTACCTTCGGATAGCCGGGATCGCGCAGCCAGGCGTAATCGTCGGCCACGGTAATTCCGTGATGCGTGACGCTGGAGGGTTGCTTCGCCGCGACGGGGGGAAGCACGGGTTTGGTCGCTATGGTGGTATCGGGCATTGGCTGCATCTATGTAAGCACCGAAAGGACCGCAACATGCTGATGCAAACACACGAGGCGCGGCTCGATGCCCTGCGCCAGGAACTCGCCCGGCGGAACCTCGACGGCTTCGTCGTGCCGATCTCCGACGAACACGTCTCCGAATATGTCGGCGCCTATGCCCAGCGGATGGCCTGGCTGACCGGATTCGGCGGCTCGGCCGGCACCGTTGCCGTGCTGAAGGACCCAAAGAACGGACCGGGGGCGGCGATCTTCGTCGACGGCCGCTACACGATCCAGGTGCGCGAACAGGTCGACGGCCGGCTGTATGAATACAAATCCGTGCCGAAGGATTCGATCGGCGCCTGGCTGGCCGAAAATGCCGGCGAAGGCGCCAGGGTCGGTTACGATCCGTGGCTGCACACCAATGGCTGGGCCAAGAGCGTCGGCGCGATGCTGGCCGAAGCCGGGGCCGAACTGGTGCCGCTGGCCGACAATCCCGTGGATGCGGTGTGGGAAGACCAGCCCGAACCCTCGCCCGCCGTGGCGACGGTGCAGGACGATACGCTGGCTGGCCGTTCGAGCGCGGAAAAGCGCGCCCAGGTCGGCGAATGGCTGAAAGCGGGCAAGCTCGATGCAGCCGTGATCTCGGCACTCGATTCGGTCGCCTGGCTGCTCAATATTCGCGGCGCAGACGTGGACCACACGCCGGTCGCGCTGTCCTATGTCATCGCCCATGCGGATGGCACGGCGGAGCTGTTCATCGCGCCCGAAAAGGTGACGCCCGAACTGACGCGCCACCTCGGCAATGCGGTGACCGTGCGGCCGCGCAGCGAATTCGAGGCGGCGCTCGGCTCGCTTTCGGGCAAGCGCGTGTCGGTCGATCCCAATTACGGCGTCGCGGCGATCTTCCAGGCGCTCGAGGCCGCCGGTGCAACGCCGATCGCCAGGCAGGACCCGACCATTCTCGCCAAGGCGATCAAGAACCCGGTCGAACAGCAGGGCCAGCGCGATTCGCAGGCGCGCGACGGCGCGGCGGTAACGAAATTCCTCCGCTGGGTTTCGGTGGAAGCGCCCAAGGGCGGCGAGACCGAGCTTTCCGCCGCCGCGCAATTGCTCGCCTTCCGCGAACAGACCGGCCTGCTGAAGGATACCTCCTTCGACACGATCTCCGCCGCCGGCCCGCATGCGGCGATCCCGCATTACCGGGTGGACGAGGAGAGCAATCTGCCGATCGCGCCGGGCAGCATCTTCCTGTGCGATTCGGGCGGGCAGTTCCCCGACGGGACCACCGATATCACCCGCACCGTGTGGGTCGGCCCCGGCGAGCCCTCGCAGGAGCAGAAGGACCGCTTCACCCGCGTGCTGAAGGGCCATATCGCGATCGACACGCAGACCTTCCCGCAGGGCACCAGCGGCGCGCAGCTGGACACGCTGGCGCGCCAGTTCCTGTGGATGGCGGGCGTCGATTATGCGCATGGCACCGGCCACGGCGTCGGCAGCTTCCTCGCCGTGCATGAAGGCCCGCAGCGCATCGCCAAGCCGCGCGGCGGGCAGGCCGGCACCGACCAGGAATTGATGGCCGGCATGATCCTTTCCAACGAGCCCGGCTATTACAAGGCGGGCGAGTTCGGCATCCGGATCGAGAATCTCGTCCTGGTGGAACCGCGCGAGATCCCCGGCGGCGAGGGCGAGTGGCTCGGCTTCGAAACGCTCACCCTGGTGCCGATCGACGCCACGCTGGTTGATCGCGACATGCTGAGCGAGGCCGAGCTGGAATGGTGGAACAGCTATCACGCCCGCGTGCTGGAAGTGCTCGCGCCGCAGCTCGAGGGCGAGGATCTGGCCTGGCTGGAAGCCGCCTGCGCGCCCTTGTAGGGCATTTCCTGTTCCTGTAATGTTCTCCCCGCGCCGCGAGTCGCGGCGATGGGGAGGACCGGACCATGATCGGCTATGTCACTCTGGGTACCAACGACCTCGAACGGGCGGCGCGTTTCTACGATGCGATTGCCGCCGAAATGGGCGTTTCGCGCATGATGGAAGAAGCCGGCACCTATATCGCCTGGGGCGTTCCCGGTGGCGGTGCAGGCGTTGCCGCGACCAGGCCGTTCGACGGCAAACCGGCCAGCGTCGGCAATGGCATGATGGTCGCGCTCGAAGCGAAGGACGAGGCGCAGGTGGCGCGCCTGCATGCCATCGCGCTGGAAAATGGCGGAACCTGCGAGGGCAAGCCCGGCCCCCGCGGCGGCGGCTTCCATGCCGCCTATTTCCGCGATCCCGACGGCAACAAGCTCAACGCCTTCTGCATGCCGGAGGCCTGAGATGGGCGATGCCAGGATGAGCGGTGAAGCCCTTTCGCTGGAGACATTCCCGCTCCATCTCGGCCTCGGCGCGACGGCGGTGCCCCAGCCCGCCTTCCCGCACGATGAGCGGGCGATGGGCTGGTACGCCGAATATGGCGCGCGCAACGCGGGTGATGGCGGCGAAGGCAGGCTCGTGTCCTTCTATCGCTTCACCGAGGATTGGCCGGGCTGGGAAATGCACCCGGCCGGCGCCGAAGTGGTGTTCTGCACCAAAGGCGGCATGGTGCTGATCCAGGAAGTGGATGGCGCGGAAGTGCGCACGGCGCTCGCACCCGGGCAATATGCGATCAATCCGCCCGGCGTGTGGCACACGGCCGATATCGCAGAAGAGGCGGCGGCGCTGTTCATCACCGCCGGCATGGGCACGGAACACCGGCCCCGCTGAAGCGGCCATGCGCCGGCCGCGAGGGGCCCGCTTGCTTGCCGATTGGTGAATAGGCGCTCTTCCGCGCGACAAATTGCGACACTTTCGGCCCAAGCCGGCAAAGCGGTGCGACAATGCGCCGCTAAAACCTGTCTCATGAGTGGCGGGGCGCCGGTTCTCCTCCCTACCCCTTCTGCCCGGCGCCCTGTTGCTCTAAACCCCCCTTCGGAGAGAGAAAAAACATGCGCAAGCAACTGACCCTTTCGCTCGCCGCCGTGGCCTTGCTGGCCGGCGGCGTCGCCTATGCCGCCCCCAGCGATACGCCGGACCAGCGCAGCCCCATGGCCGGCCGCGACATCACCCGCGCCCAGGTCGAACAGATGGCCGAAAAGGCCTTCGCCCGGATGGACGCCAATGGCGACGGCAAGCTCGACCAGGCCGACCGCGAAGCCCGCCAGAAGGCCCGTTTCGACCGCGTCGATACCGATGGCGACGGCGCGATCACCTTTGCCGAATTCACCGCCCAGCGCGAACATCGGGCCGAACGCCGCGACCAGCGCGCCGACCGCGCGCCCGACGAACGGCGCATGAAGCCCCGTTTCGCGCGCCGTGGCCCCGGCGGCCCCGGCATGATGATGATGGGCAAGCGGGCCGATAGCGACGGCGACGGCGCGGTCAGCAAGGCCGAATTCCAGTCCGCCATGCTCGCGCGCTTCGATCGCGCCGATGCGAATGGCGACGGAACGCTGACCGGCGACGAACGCCGCGCGGCGCGTCCCGGCAAGTTCAAGCCGCGCGACCCTGCGATTGCTTCCTGACGATTGACGGGTCACCAGAGAAAAGAATGACCGAATCGGTGCCCACACGGCTGCTGCTGGTCGATGACGAGCCCAGCCTGCGCGAACCCCTGGCGGATTATCTGACCCGCCAGGGGTTTGCCGTATCGCAAGCCGAAGACGCCTCGAAGGCGCGCGCGCACCTGCTCGAGCAGGCGCCGGACCTCGTGCTGCTGGACATCATGATGCCCGGCGAGGACGGGCTTTCATTGTGCCGCCACCTGACAGAGGCGAAGGACATCCCGGTCATCCTGCTGACCGCGCGGGGCGAGGCGACCGACCGCATCGTGGGGCTGGAAATCGGCGCCGACGATTACGTGGTGAAGCCGTTCGAGCCGCGCGAACTGGTGGCGCGCATCCGCTCGGTCCTGCGCCGCGCCGTCAAGGCCGCGCCGGTGCCGGAGGAAGACGCGCTGTTCCTGTTCGAGAGCTGGAAGCTCGACCCGCTCAAGCGGCGGCTGACCGATCCGGAGGGCACGGTGGTGCCGATCTCCTCGGCCGAATTCCGCCTGCTCACCGCCTTCCTCACCCATCCGCGCCAGGTGCTCGACCGCGACAGGCTGCTCGACATGGTGCAGGGCCGCGAAGCGCATCTGTTCGATCGCGCGGTCGACAACCAGGTCAGCCGCCTGCGGCGCAAGATCGAGGTCGACAGCCGCGATCCCAAGCTGATCCAGACCGTGTGGGGCGGCGGCTATCGCTTTGCCGCCGATGTGCGCCGCATCGCGCAGGACAAGGCCTGATGCGCCGTTTCCTGCCGCGCAGCCTGCTCGGCCAGATGCTGCTGTCGGTGGCCCTCGCGCTGCTGGTGGCGCAGACGCTGTCGGCCGTGCTGCAATATCGTGCGGCCGAGCAGCGGCGCGAAATGAACGCCGCCAACCAGCTCGCCTTCCAGCTCGTCGCCGATCCGCGCTTCGATTACCGGCTCGGCAATGGCAACATCCCGGGCGACGACCGCCAGCGCCGCTGGCGGCGGCTGCGCGTCGAACGCACGCCCGACAACCCGCTGCATGCCGGCGAAAAGCATGAACCCGGGCGCGAAGAACTCCTGCGCAAGATCCTCACCGATCAGGGCATCGACCCGGCCGAGCTGATCGTCACCACGCGCAAAGTTTACAAAGATGATTACGTTATGAAAGTCGCGCGCAGCCGCGGAAGCTGGAGCACGCCGCCCGACTGGACCAAGGGCGAGATGCTCGTCGCCGGGCTCCGGCGCGCCGGGCAGGACACTTACACGGTTGCCCGCATTCCCTATTCCGAAAAGGAAGACCGGCAGATCGGCTCGCTCGTGGCGCAGACATTGCTCCTCTATATCGTGCTGGTCGGCGGGCTTGCCTTCCTGCTGCGGCGGATCACCCGGCCGCTTGCGGCGCTGACCAAGCGCGTCGAGACCTTCGCCGAAACGCGCATGACCGACGGGCAGATCGAACCGAGCGGCCCGGAAGACACGCGCCGCCTGATTTCCGCGCATAATGCGATGGAGCGCAGCATCGCCGCCCTGCTCGACGAGAAGGACGTGATGCTCGGCGCGATCGGCCACGATCTCAAGACCCCGCTGGCCGCGCTGCGCGTGCGCATCGAATCGGTCGAGAACGACACCGAGCGCGAACGCATGGCGGCGACGATCGAGGACATCACCTCGTCGCTCGACGATATCCTCTCGCTCGCGCGGGTCGGCCGGCCGAGCGATCCGATGGAACGCACCGAGCTGTCCGCGCTGCTCGCCTCGGTGGTCGAGGAATATGAGGATATGGGCGAACCGGTGGAGCTGGGCGAGACCCAGCGCACGGCCATGCGGCTGCGCGCCACCTGGCTGCGCCGCGCGCTGCGCAACCTCATCAGCAATGCGCTGCGCTATGGTGAAAACGCCCGCGTCTCGCTGGTGCGCGAGAATGGCGATGCCGTGATCCGGATCGAGGACGACGGGCCGGGCATTCCGGAAGGCGAAATCGCGGCGATGATGGAACCCTTCGCGCGCGGCGAGTCCTCCCGCAATCGCGAGACGGGCGGCGCCGGCCTCGGCCTCACCCTGGCCCGCGCGATCGCCGAACAGCATGGCGGATCGCTGACTCTGCTCAATCGCACCGAGCCGGGCGGAAAGATCGCCGGCCTGGTCGCAGAATTGCGTTTCCCGCTCGATTAACGACATCGCCAAGCGCGAATCTCGCTGTTAGGGCGGTTGCTTCGGAAACCATCACCGGAGTCGCCCAGTTGAAGCGTTTTGCATCGTCCGCCCTTTCCGCCATCCTCCTTGCCGGCACTGCCACCACGGCCTTCGCGGCGGACACCCCGACCACCGCCGTCGCCCCGCTTCCCGAAAGCGTGCCGAGCGACCTGCCGCGCACCGCGGCGCCGACCCATTACGCGATCGACTTCACACCCGACATGGAAGCGCTGACTTTCACCGGCAGCGAGACGATCGACATCCAGGTGTTCGCGGCGACCGACAAACTGGTGCTGAATGCCGAGGCGCTGGACATTTCCAAGGCCACGCTCACCGCCGCCACCGGAGGCGATGCGATCGCCCTGTCCGTCACCGAAGGCGATAGCGGCCAGACGGTGACCTTTGCCGCCGGCAAGGCGTTCAAGCCAGGCAAGTACCAGCTGGCGATCGACTATGCGGGCACGATCAACACGCAGGCCAGCGGCCTGTTCGCGCTCGATTATCCGGACAAGCGCACCGGCGAGAACGTGCGCGCCCTGTTCACCCAGTTCGAAGCCCCCGATGCGCGCAACTTCGCGCCGATGTTTGACGAGCCGAGCTACAAGGCGACTTTCGATCTTTCGGCCAATGTGCCGGCCGATCTCATGCCGCTGAGCAACATGCCGGTGAAGAGCGTCGACAAGCATACCGACGGCACCAAGCATGTGCATTTCCTCACCAGCCCGAAAATGTCGAGCTACCTACTGTTCTTCGGCCTCGGCGATTTCGAGCGGATGAGCATGCCGGCGCCTGACGGCACCGAGGTGGGCATTGTCGGCCCGGCGGGAAGCGGCGAACAGGCGCGCTATGCGCTCGAATCGCTGGCGCCGCTGATGAGCTATTACGGCGACTATTTCGGCGTTCCCTTCCCGCTGCCCAAGCTCGACAACATCGCCGGCCCCGGCCAGTCGCAATTCTTCGGCGCGATGGAGAACTGGGGCGCGATCTTCACCTTCGAGCGCATCCTGCTCGACGATCCGGCGATCTCCAGCCCGGCCACGCGCCAGCGGATCTTCTCGACCCAGGCGCATGAGACCGCGCATCAGTGGTTCGGCGATATCGTGACGATGGCCTGGTGGGACGACCTTTGGCTGAACGAAGGCTTCGCCAGCTGGCTGGAAACCAAGGCGACCGACCATTTCAATCCCGGCTGGTATGCACTGCTCGGCCGCGTGGGCGGACGCGAAGCGGCCATGGGGCTGGACAGCTTCGCCACCACCCATCCGGTCGTGCAGAAGATCCGCACCGCCACCGAGGCTGAGCAGGGCTTCGATTCGATCGCCTATGAAAAGGGCGAGGCGGTGATTTCGATGCTGGAAGCCTATGCCGGCGAGGATGTGTGGCGCGACGGCATCCGCACTTACATCTCGACCCATAAATACGGCAACACGGTGAGCGACGATCTGTGGCAGGCCGTGGAGCAGGCCGGCGCCACCGGCATCACCGACATCGCGCATGATTTCACCCGCCAGCCGGGCGTGCCGCTGGTGACGGTCACCGCGCACTGCAGCGGCGGGCAGACCGCGCTTTCGCTGACGCAAGGCGAATTCAGCCGCGACCGCAAGGACGAGGTTGCCGCCCATCCGCAGAGCTGGCGCGTTCCGATCCTGCTCGAGGGTGCGGATGGCGCGACGCAGCGCCAGGTGCTGGAAGGCAAGGCCGAACTGACCATGCCCGGCTGCGGCCCGGTGATCGTGAACGGAGGCCAGCTCGGCTATTTCCGCACGCTTTACGAGCCGGCGATGATCGCCAAGCTGGCCGAAGCCATGCCCACGCTGAAGCCGATCGACCAGCTCGGCCTCACCCGCGACAGCCTGGCGCTGGGTCAGGCCGGCTACCAGAAGGAAGGGCTGGCGCTCGATCTGCTGTCCGCGATCCCGACCGATGCGAATCCGGTCGTCGCCGATGGCGCGGTGGGTAGCTGGGCCGGCATTTACGGGCTGCTGGAGGACGACAAGGAGGCGCAGGCCAAGCTCGCCTCGATGGTCCGCAACATGTGGCTGCCGCGCCTCGAACAGCTCGGTTACGAGCCGGTGGATGGCGAGCCGGTGGCCGACAGCAATCTGCGTTCGGAGCTGATCTCCACGCTGGGCCGCATGGGCGACGAAGACGTGCTGCAGCAGGCGAGCACGCGCTTCGCCAAGCTGGCCGACGATCCGCGCGCGCTGGACGGCCCGCTGAAGACCACCTGGCTCTCGCTCGCCACCCGCAACGCCACGCCGGAACAATGGGATCTGCTGGCCAGCCTCGCCCGCAACTCGACGAGTTCGAGCGAGAAAATGACCTACTTCCAGCGCCTCGGTGCGGCGAAGGATGACGAACTCTCGCGCAAGGCGCTCGATCTCTCGCTCACCGGCGAGGCCGGCACGGGCAGCGCGGGCATCATTACCACGGTGGCGGACCAGCATTCGAAGATGGCCTACGACTTCGTGATGGCCCATCGCGAGGCAGTGGAGAAGATGCTCGATTCCTCGGGCCGCGGGCGCTTCTTCGGCCGCATCGCATCCAGCACCGACGATCCGGAAATGCTCGACCAGCTGGAAGAGCTGCGCGACAGCCTGCCCGAAGACGAGCGCATTGCCGTCGATCGCGCACTCGTCTCGCTCAAGCAGCGCTTCGAGAGCGGGCCGCGCCTGCGCGCCGAAGTGAAGGAATGGCTGGCCGCGAAATAGGCCGCTTCGCCTCCCCGATCCGGCCAAACCGGAGCGGGGAGGAAGCCTTTTAGCGCATCAGCCCGCCGACGAGATTGCGGGCGAAACGGCCGAGGCCGGGAATGCCCATGGCCTTGCCGATTTCGGTTGCGATCGTTCCGGCAGCCGCGCTCGACGCGGTCGCAGTTGGGTTGGCGCGGCTTTTCTTGCCGGTCAGCTTGCCGGCGATGATCGTCCCTGCGCTGGCCGCCGCCGCGCTGGCCGCCGCCTTGGCGACCTTTCCGCCGAGCCCATCCCATAGCGACGGGCTCTTGCGCTCGCGCTTGCGCACTTCCTCCTCGCCCTTCTCCGCGACTTCCTCGGCTGTGGCGGCTGCATCGGCGATCTTCTGCGCCAGCACTTCCTCCGCGCTCTCGCGGTCGACCAGCGTGTCATACTTGCCTTCGAGCGGGCTGATCGACTGGATGATCGCCCGTTCCTTCGGGCTCACCGGCCCCAGCCGGGACCGAGGCGGCTTGATCAGCGTGCGCTGCACGACGCTGGGCGCGCCGTCTTCCAGCAACGTCGAAACCAGCGCCTCGCCCACGCGCAATTCGGTGATTGCACGTTCGACATCGAGATCGGGATTGATGCGGAAGGTCTCCGCCGCGGCCTTGATCGCCCTCTTGTCGCGCGGGGTGAAGGCGCGCAGCGCGTGCTGGACGCGATTGCCCAGCTGGCCGGCGACTTCCTCAGGAACGTCGATCGGGTTCTGGGTGACGAAGAACACGCCCACGCCCTTGGACCGGATCAGCCGCACCACCTGCTCGATCTTGTCGTGCAGCGCCTTGGGCGCATCGTCGAACAGCAGGTGCGCCTCGTCGAAGAAGAACACCAGCTTCGGCTTTTCCGGATCGCCGACTTCGGGCAGCACTTCGAACAGCTCGGCCAGCAGCCACAGCAGGAAGGTGGCGTAAAGCTTCGGGCTGCGCATCAATTTGTCGGCCGCGAGCACGTTGATATAGCCGCGCCCCTGATCGTCGCATTTCAGGAAATCCTCGATCTCCAGCGCCGGCTCGCCGAAGAATTGCGCACCGCCCTGGCTATCGAGGCTGAGCAGCTGGCGCTGGATCGCGCCGATGCTGGCCTTGGTGACATTGCCGTATTTCGCAGTCAGCGCGCCGGCATTTTCCGCCGTGTGCACGAGCATGGCCTGCAGATCCTCGAGATCGAGCAGCAGCAGGCCTTCCTCGTCGGCATAGCGGAACACGATATTGAGCACGCCTTCCTGCGTGTCGTTGAGATCGAGCAGGCGGGAGAGCAGCAGCGGGCCCATTTCCGAGATCGTGGTGCGGATGGGATGCCCCTGTTCGCCATAGAGATCCCAGAAGATCGCCGGATTGTCGGAATAGGCATAATCATCCATGCCCAGTTCCTTCGCGCGCTTCTCCAGGCTGTCCGCATGTTTGAAGGTCGGCGATCCGGGCATCGATATGCCCGACAGGTCCCCCTTCACATCGGCGACGAATACCGGGACGCCATGCGCGGAAAGGCTTTCCGCCAGGCCCTGCAAAGTCACCGTCTTGCCGGTGCCGGTGGCGCCAGCGACCAGCCCGTGCCGGTTCGCCCGGCCGAGTTCCAGCACTTGCCGCTCGCCATTCTCGGCCAGTCCCAGGAAGATATCCGCCATTGCCGCCCCCTTCTACACTGCGATTGCTCTGGCGCAGCGAACTGCCCACGGTCAAGCAATAGACAAGTGAGGATTACGCAGTAGAGCGGGCCGGATGGCCGAGTATCAACCCTTCGTCCTGCTCGATGACGCGCGCGAGGAAGGCGCCAGCGACGCGCAACTCTTCGAAGCACCCCGCGCCACCTTCGCCGCCTGGCGGCCGGAGGACGTCGCGCGCGTCCTGCAGGAAGCCGACACGGCGCGGCGCGAGACCGGCGGCACGCTGGCCGGCTACCTCGCTTACGAGGCTGGCCTCGCGCTGGAACCGCGGCTGATGCGGCTGGCGGCCGAGCGCAGCGGCGCCAACGGGCCGCTGCTCTGGTTCGGCCTGTTCGACGAGATGCGGACCATTCCGGCGGCGGAGGTGCCGCAATGGCTGGCGGCACGCGGCGGCAAGGGCCCGGCTTCGATCGGCCCGCTCGAACCGCAAATATCGACCGGCGCCTATCTCGAAGCCTTCGACGCTTTGCAGGAAGCGATCCGCGCGGGCGACATCTACCAGGCCAATTTGACGATGCCGCTGGCCGGCCCGGCGCGCGGCGATCCGCTGGCGATCTATGCCGCGATCCGCCCGGCAGCCAATGCCGGTTATGGCGGGCTGATCTTCGACGGATCGCACTGGCTGCTGAGCTTCAGCCCGGAACTGTTCTTCAGCCTCAAGGGCGGTGCCGCCAAATGCAAGCCGATGAAGGGCACGCGCCCGCGCGGGCAGACCGACGCGCAGGACCGCGCCCTTGCCGAAGAGCTCGCTTCCTCGGTCAAGGACAAGGCCGAGAACCTGATGATCGTGGACCTGATGCGCAACGATCTCAGCCGCGTCGCCCAGGCCGGGACGGTGCGGGTGGAACAGCCCTTTCACGTCGAAACCTATCCCACAGTGCACACGATGGTCACCACCGTCCGCGCGCAACTGGCGCCGGAGAGGAGCGCGATGGACATGCTGCGCGCGCTGTTTCCCTGCGGCTCCATCACCGGAGCCCCGAAGATTCGCGCGATGGAACTGATCCAGGAGGTCGAGCGCGATGCGCGCGGCCCCTATTGCGGCGCGATCGGCCGGATCGGGCCGGACGGCGATGCCGCCTTCAACGTGGCGATCCGCACGATCCGGCTGACGCCGGGCGAGAACGAGCGGCACAGCGCCGTGCTCGGCGTGGGCGGTGCTATCGTCGCCGATAGCGAGGGCATGGACGAATGGCGCGAATGCCTGGTCAAGGCTGGCTTCGTGCGCCGCGAGGCGGGCGGGCACGATTTGATCGAGACCATGCGGGTCGATCCGCAGAAAGGCATCCCGCTGCTCGAACTGCATCTCGAACGGATGAAGGCAAGCGCGGCCGAACTGGGCTTCGCCTTCGACCGGCACGAAACGCGCAACCGCATCCAGGCGCTGTGCTTCGAGCTGGAGACGCCGGCCAAGCTACGCCTGCTGCTGGCGCGCAGCGGCGAAGTGGCGCTGGAAACGCAGCCCTTGCCGCCCCCGCCCGGCGGGCCGGTGTGCTGCATCGTCCTGCCCCTGCCGGTCGTGCCGGGGGACTGGCGGCTGCGCCACAAGACCACCGATCGCGGCTTCTACGAGGCCGCGCTGGAGATCGCTCGGCGCGAGGGCGCGGGCGAAGCGCTGTTCCTGCGCGATGACGGCAAGCTGACCGAAGGCAGCTTCACCAGCGTCTTCGTGGAGCGCGACGGCGTACTGCTGACTCCGCCCGCCTCGCTCGGCCTGCTGCCCAGCGTGCTGCGCCGTTCGCTGCTCGAAGAGGGCCGGGCGAAGGAGGCGGAACTGACGCTGGACGACCTTGCGGATGGCTTCCTGCTCGGCAATTCCGTGCGCGGGCTTATGCCTGCTATATGGGCGCGATGAGCACGGAGCATCTCAGCCCCGCCCTGCGCCGCATCGAGGCATCGCCGACTACGGCGATGACGGACCGCGCGACAGAATTGCGCGAGGCCGGGCGCGACATCATCTCGCTTTCCGTCGGCGAACCCGATTTCCCGACCCCGCCGCATGTGGTCGAAGCCGCCAAGGTCGCGCTGGACGAGGGGCTTACGAAATACACGCCGGTAACCGGGATGGCCCGGCTCAAGCGCGCGGCGGCACTGCATTTCGAGCGCGATCTCGGCATCGCGGCGGACCCGGCCAATGTCATCGTCACCGCCGGCGGCAAGCAGGCTCTGTTCGAAGCGCTGGCTGCGACGGTTGGCGAAGGCGACGAAGTGATCGTGCCCTCGCCCTGGTGGGTCAGCTATCCGCAGATGGTGCGTTTCGCCGGCGGACGCATGGTGCCGCTCGTCACCCATGCGCATGACGGTTTCCGTTTCGATCCCGGCGATCTGGAAGCGCTGATCACGCCGCGCACGCAGTGGCTGCTGCTCAACAGCCCCGGCAACCCGACCGGCGCGACTTATCCTGCGGAGATGCTGCTGGCGATCGGCCAGCGCCTGCGCCGGCATCCGCGCGTGATGGTTCTGTCCGACGATATCTACGCGCCGCTCAACTACACCGGCCAGCCCCATGCGACGCTGGCCAATCTGTGCCCGGACCTGGCCGACCGGATCGTTACCGTGTCGGGCGTATCGAAGAGCCATGCGATGACGGGCTTCCGCATCGGCGTCGCCACCGGCCCCGCCTGGCTGATCGAGGCGATGGGGCGGCTGCAATCGAATACCAGCGGCAATCCGGCTTCGATCAGCCAGGCCGCCGCCATCGCCGCTTTCGAAGGGCCGCAGGATTTCCTGGCCGAATGGCGCGAACGCTTCCGCGCCCGGCGCGACCTGGTGGTGGCGGCAGTGAACGCGGTCCCCGGCCTTTCCACCCCGGTGCCCGATGGCGCCTTCTACTGTTTCGTCGACGCCGCGCCGCTGATGGGGCGATTCGGCGGCGACGACCGCAAGCTGGCGCTGCACCTGCTCGAACATGGCGTGGCGGTGGTCGCCGCCAGCGCCTTTGGCGGGCATGACGGCTTTCGCATCAGTTTCGCCGCCGACGTGGCCGTGCTCGAGGAAGCGATGCGCCGTATCGCCGCCGCATTGTCATGACGATCCCGATCCTGTTCGAGGATGCCGAAGCGCTGGTGATCGACAAGCCGGCCGGCCTGCCGATCGAGAAACCGCGCGCCGGCGGCCCTTCGCTCAGCGATTATTGGGACGAGTTGAAGCTCGGCTTCCACCGCCTGCCGTCCCCGGCGCACAGGATCGACACCGACACCTCCGGCTGCCTGCTGCTGGCCCGCAACCCGCGCTCGCTGCGCCGCTTCGCCTCCGCTTTCGAGGAGCGGCGGATCAGCAAGCGCTATCTCGGCATCCTGTCGGAAGTGCCGGGCATCAGGGGCGGCACGATCGAGCTTTCGCTGACCAAGATCAGCAGCGAGAAGGGCGGCTGGCGGATGATTGCCGCGCGCAAGGGCAGGCCGGCGGTGACGCATTGGCGGCTGATCGCCGAGATCGGCGCGCATGCGCTGGTGGAGTTCCGCCCCGAAACCGGCCGCACGCACCAGATTCGCGTGCATGCGGCAAGCGGTATCGGCATCCCGCTATTGGGCGATCCGGTATATGGCCGGGCGGGCAGCGCCCCGCGCACCATGCTCCATTCCTCGTCGATCGAAGTGCCGCGCTACGGCAAGGATCCGATCGTCGCTTACGCGCCCCTGCCGGCCGATTTCGTCGACCAGGGCTTCGCCGATGACTGACATCGTCGAGCGGGCGCAGTCGCTGGCGGAAGAGAGCTTCGTCGCCGCGTCCGGCCCCGGCGGGCAGAATGTGAACAAGGTGGCGACCGCGGTGCAGCTGCGGCTCAACATCTACAAGCTCGGGCTGGACCCGCGAATCTTCCACCGGCTCAAGGCGCTGGCCGGGCGGCGAATCAACGCCAAGGGGGAGATCGTGCTCGATGCCCGGCGCTTCCGCACCCAGGAGGCGAATCGGCAGGATGCGCGCGAGCGGCTGGCCGAACTGATCGAAGCCGCGCTGGTCGAGCCGAAGAAACGCGCGAAAAGCCGCGTCAACCGTGTCGGCAAGGTGCAGCGGCTCAAGCACAAGAAGGCGCGCGGCGAGGTGAAAGCCAATCGCGGCAAGGTCGACTGGTAAGGCGCGCCGCGCTTGACTTTCGGCGGTCTTTCGCGCAGAGGCGCGCCCGATGGGCGGCGCTGGCGCGTCGCCTCTATTGTTTCGGGCCCCCGAGCAGATCGGTTGCCCCTGTTTCGAATATTTTGGGAATCAGACCATGGCGAAGCCCGCAACCGTCAAGATCCGGCTGAACTCGACGGCCGATACCGGTTTCTTCTACGTGACGAAGAAGAACCCGCGCAACACGACCGAGAAGATGACCTTCCGCAAATACGACCCGATCGCGCGCAAGCACGTCGAGTTCAAGGAAGGCAAGATCAAGTAAAGTGGCATCCGGCGGAACAGCCGGGTTCACGAATAGTTCAATGCCCCCTAGCTAGCGAGGGAGCATGACAGACTTGACCGTATTTTCGATGAAGAAGCCCCTGCGCGCCGCGATTGCCGGCGCGCTTGCGCTGGCCGTGCCCGCCGGGCTGGCCATTCCGGCCGCACCGGCTTCCGCGGCAGCGGCCGATCAGCTCGACCAGGCCGTGAATGCGCTGCGCGGCATCACCACGCTGCGCGCCAAGTTCGAACAGACCGACCGCAACGGCCAGACCGTCTCGGGCACGCTCACGCTCAAGCGCCCCGGTCGGATTCGCTTCGAATATTCGAAAGACGTCAACATGCTCGTCGTTTCCAACGGCAGCTCGCTGACGCTTATCGATTATGACGTGCAGCAGGTGCAGCGCTGGCCGATCAGCAATTCGCCGCTCGGCGCGCTGCTCGATCCCAACCGCGACGTGAAGCGCTATGGCAAGCTGATGCCGACTGCCAATCCCGATGTGGTCAGCGTCGAGGTGAAAGACCCCAAGCAGCCCGAATTCGGGACTATCACGCTGATATTCATCAAGGATTCGCGGGCGCCGGGCGGGCTCGAACTGGTCAGCTGGGTGGCGCTGGACGCCCAGAACAAGCGCACCACCGTGCGGCTCAGCGATCAGCGCTATGGCGTTTCCGTGCCCGACAGCACCTTCCGCTTCCGCGATCCACGCCAGACGACCCGTCGACCCGGCTGAACCGGCGACGGCGAACCGTTGGTTGAATGCGACCAATGACACGCAACCATTCATTAAGCAGCAAGCCGGGCGGTAATACTATGCTTTGACAAGTCGGCGGCGAGGCGGGTTCCCCCCCTGTTGCCCTGCCTTCGCATTAGATGCTGGCTTGTCACAGCGTGACGAACGCTCGAACGGAAACCCTCGTCCCATTGCCCCCGGGACGGGGGTTTTTCGTTTGTGAGCAAAGCCCGGCCGCAGCTTGCTGTGCCCCATCAAGCCACCTAAGCCCCAGCCATGGTTTCTATCGCATCCTGGAATATCAATTCCGTCCGCCTGCGCATGCCGATCGTCGCGCGTTTCCTGCAGGAACAGGCTCCCGACGTGCTCTGCCTGCAGGAGATCAAGTGCCAGGAGCCGCAATTTCCCTACAAGGCGTTCGAGGAGCTCGGCTATTCGCACTTCGCCGTGCATGGGCAGAAGGGCTATCACGGCGTCGCCACGGCCAGCCGCATCCCGCTGAAGGAATTTTCCCGGCACGACTGGCAGGACAATGGCGAAGCGCGCCATGTCGGCGTGGAATTGCTCGGGCCGGGCAAGGGGATGGTGCTGGAGAACGTCTATGTCCCCGCCGGCGGCGACGAGCCCGATCGCGAGATCAATCCGAAATTCGGCCAGAAGCTCGATTTTCTCGAACGCATGACCCGCTGGGCCGACAAGGTCGACCGGCCGACACTGATCGTCGGCGATTTCAACATCGCTCCGCTCGAATGCGACGTGTGGAGCCACAAGCAATTGCTGAAAGTGGTCAGCCACACGCCGATCGAGGTCGAGACGCTGCAGCGCTTCAAGGATGCGCATGGCTGGACCGATATCGGCCGCGAGCACATCCTCGCGCCCGAACGCTATTACAGCTGGTGGAGCTACCGCTCGAAGGACTGGAAGGCGAATGATCGCGGCCGGCGGCTCGATCATATGTGGGCCAGCCCCGATCTCGCCGCGCAGGCCACCGCGCATAGCGTGCATGAGGGGGCGCGCGACTGGGAGAAACCCTCCGATCACGTGCCGCTGGTGACGACATTCGACCTTTGACAGCGGAGATGCGCTCCCAAAGCGAAGCCGCGCCCATTCGGCAAGCGATGAATAATCCGGCAAAAACCCCGCATTGTCAGGCCCCTGCATGGCAGCCGCCCGGCTCGCGCTGCGTCATCCGTGCACCAATCCCCGTTTTGTGCGTTGTCTGAGGCACCAGAGGTGAAAACAGAGGCGCACGTTCGAATGAAGACCTGCACCGTTCGGGCGGAAATGCCCGGCGATGAAGCGGCGATATCGGCTCTGACCGAAACGGCGTTCAACGCTTCCCGTCATGGATATCACGGAGAAGCCTGCATCGTGCAGGGCCTGCGCGAAGCGGGCGATCTTTCGCTGTCGCTGGTTGCCGTGAACATGGATCTGGCGATTGTGGGCCATTGCGCATTTTCGCCGGTCGAGATCAGCGATGGCTCGCCCGGCTGGTTCGTGCTCGGCCCGGTTTCGGTGATCCCGCTGCGCCAGCATTCGGGGATCGGCTCGGGCCTGGTGGCCGAGGGGATCGAGCGGCTGCGCGCGATGGGCGCCTGCGGCTGCGCGGTGCTGGGCGATCCGGAATTCTACGGCCGGCTGGGTTTCAGCCACGATCCGGCCCTCGCCCTGCCCGGGATCCAGTCCGAACACTTCATGCGGTTGGTGCTGCAGGGGCCGGCGCCGAAAGGCCTCGTCGAATTGCCCGCCGCCTTTTCACTGGCAAGCTGAGGCTCAGCGCCTCTCGTAAGGCTTCAGCCCGCGCCCCAGCATGTTGTCCCCCAGGCTCAACGTATCGCCGGACCAGTCGGCCACGAACACCGTGTTGCGGTCCACACCCGGCGCCAGCCTTGCGTCGTTGCCGGCAATGGCCAGCCCGGTGCTCGGATGCGCCTTGCCCTCCGCCGCGACGGCGATGAAGGCGGAGTAATTCTCCTTGTCGAGCCCCTGCACGAACCAGTTATTCGTCACCTGGCCGGTCGCGCCGCCGGGCAGGTCGATCATGTAATTGGTCGCATGGCCATGCGCATCGTCGAAGCTGGAGCTGGCGATATCGACGCGACCGGCCCGCGACTTCACATAATGCCCGCCGCGTCCTTCCTCGAACCGGCTGCGGGTGATGCGCAAATGGCCGTAATCGCCGGTATAGACCGAATGCGCGCAACCACCCGAGCCTTCGCATGTGCCGAGCCGGGTGAAGGTCGATCGGTCGATCACGATCGTGCCGCTGGGGTCCTGCGCGGTGAGGATGCCCTGCTGGCTATCGCGGAACCAGCTTTCGGCGACGGTCAAGTCGCCTTGTTCGAGCCGGATACCGGCGCCGTTATAGTCTGGAACGCGCATGTTCTCGAACACCAGGCCGGACACTTCCGCCGCGCGCCCGCGCAGCACCAGCGCCGCCTTGCCCTCGCAGGTCGTGCCGTCGAAGATTGCCGTGCCGGGCTGGGTGGCGAGATAGGAAACGATCCCCGCCGTCTGCACCGCGCAGTCGCGGTAGGTGCCGGGTGCAATGGCGATCGATCCGCGCGCATCGCCGATCGCATCGACAGCCTGCTGCAGATGATCGAAGCCCTGGCCGGTCTCGACAATCGTGTAAGGCGCCACGCGCTCCTGCGCGAACAGTGCGGCGAACGGGATGACGAGGATCGCGAGCAACGCGATTGCCGCGGCAAGCGCGATGGGGGGACGGTTGGGGACCGCTCGGGGCATCATGGGGGCAGGCCTGTCCATGCCGCCCGACCTAGCGGGAATGGGTTAAGGAGCGGTCAAACCTTGTCCCGGCCGCCGAAGCTCAGGCGAAGGCCGGCATCACTTCCCCGGCGAACAGTTCGGCCGAGCGCGCCACGGCCGCGACGGGCAGGTCGCCGAAGGCGAACCACGACGCCATGTAGTTGATGCCGCCCGCCGCCACTTCGCGCTCCACGAAGGCCCGCACGCTGGCGGGAGAGCCCGCGCAGCCATGCCCCATTGCCTCTGCCGCGTCCCAGTCCTCCGGATAGAGATGGCCGAGCGGGAAGCCGCTGCCCCGCTCCTCCCATAATTTGGCGAGGCTGCGGCGCCAGCGGGCATAGGCCGGGCGGGCGAGATCCCTGGCTTCCCCATCGCTGTCGGCAAGGACGATATGCCGACTGATCCCCACCAGCGGTAGCTTTTCGGGCGGGCCGGCCCATTCGGCGCGAAACAGGTCGGTCACTTCGCGGACACGTTCCCCCAGAGCGAGAGTCACGATATTCACGCCATTGCGCGCGGCCCAGCGGATCGAATCCGCGCTGCCCGCGCCATACCAGAGCGGTGGATGGGGCCTTTGCACCGGTCGTAGCTCCATCGGCACATCGTCGAATTGATGGAACTCGCCGCGATAGGTCAGGCTGTCGGAGGCGAGGCCCGCCAGCAGGATATCGCGCGTCTCGGCATAACGGGCGCGCTGCTCCTCCATGTCGAGGCCGTAAAAGCCAAGCTCGATGGGCGACACCCCGCGCCCGATGCCGAGCTGGAAGCGGCCGCCCGAGAGCGCATCGAGCATCGCCACTTCCTCAATCAGGCGCAGCGGGTGATAGAGCGGCAGGAGATAGACGAGCGGGCCGAACAGCAGGCGCTCGGTGCGCTGCGACAGGGCAGCGAGGAAGATGCCGGGCGAGGGCGCATGGCCCAGCGGTGTGCCGTGATGCTCGGCGACATGATAATAGTGAAGCCCGCAGCGATCATAGGCCTCGGCCATCCGCAAGCGGGCTTCCAGGTGATCGGCGAGCGGCAGGCCGCTATCGTCGAGATGGTCGAATACGCCGAATTTCATGGCCGCCTCCCTCTCCCTGTTTTCGGAGAGGGTAGACCGGCTTTGGGTCATCGCACCAGCAGCATCAGTCCGCCGGCGAGCAGCGCCAGGCTCATCACCAGAGCCGGCAGGGTGAGGCGCGGATGGCGCCGCAATATCATCATCAGCATGTTCCCGTTCTCCTGTTCACTATCGCTTATTCCTTGTCGTCCCTGGGCGGCCTGCCCCGGCGCGGCGCCTTGGCGGGCTCCAACTTCACGCCGCGCCGCCCAAGCGCCTCGCGCAGCAGGACCTCCAGCTCGGCATTGACCGAGCGCAGATCCTGCGCGGCCAGCCGCTCGATCGCCGCGTGGAGCGCGGGATCGAGCCGCAGGGCAAAGGCCTTCTTCTTCGCCTGGGTCATGGCCTCGCCCTTCGCGCCCTACTGGTAGAGCGAGCCCGCATTGACGACCGGGTTCACTTCCCGCTCGCCGCACAGCACGACCATGAGGTTGGACACCATCGCCGCCCGGCGCTCGTCGTCGAGCTCGATGATCTCGTCCTCGCTGAGCTTGGCCAGCGCCATTTCAACCATGCTCACCGCGCCCATCACCAGCTTGGCGCGCGCGGCAATCACCGCTTCGGCCTGCTGGCGGCGGAGCATCGCCCCGGCGATTTCCGAGGCATAGGCAAGGTGGGTGAGCCCCGCCTCGTCGACCACGATCCCGGCGACCGCGAGCCGCTCATTGAGCTCCGCCCGCAGTTCGCCATTGATGACATCGGCACTGCCGCGCAGCGTGGTCTGATCGTCCTCGCTCATGTCGTCATAGGGATGGCGGGCGCCGACCGTGCGCAGCCCGGCCTCGATCTGGATGTCCACGAATTCGCGATAATCGTCCACGTCGAACGTGGCCTGCGCGGTGTCGCGAACGCGCCACACGACATTGCAGGCGATATCGATCGGATTGCCGCGCAGATCGTTGATCTTGACGCGTTCCGAATGGACGTTGTGCGCGCGCATCGAGATCTTCTTGCGCATCATCCACGGCCAGATCCAGCGCAGGCCCTGCGTGCGGTCGGTGCCGCGATATTCGCCGAACAGCGTGATGACCGCGCCCTGGTTGGGCTGGATCATGTAGAAGCCCACCAGCACGAACACGAAGGCCAGGACCGAGCCGAGCAGCGTGCCCGCGAATAGCAGCTTGGCCGCCTTGCTGGCGCCATAAGGCGGCAATCCGCCCAGCACCGACCAGGCCCCGAGCGCGAATACCAGCAGCAGCAGCACCAGCATCAGATAGCCATTGTAAGTGCTGGCCGGGCTCTCCCGGCTCTGCACCATGGCGCCTTCATTCCCCTGCGACATGACGAATCTCCTTTGATATAATTATGATATCATATTTATATCACGAAGGGCCACCTTTCAAGGAAAACCGGAGCTTGCGGGGTTCAGTGCTGGCGGAGCAGGGCGAGGAAGGCCTCGCCATAGGCTTCGAGCTTGCGCGCGCCGACGCCTGAGATCGCGCCCAGTTCGGCCAGGCTGGCGGGCCGCGTCGCCGCCATCTCGCGCAGGGTTGCATCGTGGAACACGACATAGGGCGGCACCTGCGCCTGTTCGGCCAGTTCGCGGCGCAGGCCGCGAAGGGCCTCGAACAGCGGATCGCCGACCGGATTGGGCGCGGCGTTGCGGCCGCGGCGGGCCTTGCGCCCGGCGGGCGGGCTGACGATCATCACCGCCGCATCGCCCTTCAGAATGTCGCGCGCATCGCCGGCCAGGCGCAGGCCGCCATGCTCGGTTGCAACGAGACTGCCACGGGCCTGCAACGCCCGGCTGACGGGCTGCAATAGCCTCATCTCGTCACCCCCCACGATGCCGAACACGCTGAGCTTGTCATGCCCGCGCTGGAGTACGCGATCGTCCGCCGCGCCGGTCAGCACCTTCTGCAGATAGCCGAAGCCGAAGCTCTGGCCGGTGCGATAGACCGCGCTCAGCAGCTTGCGGGCAAGCTCCGTGGCATCGGCGACATCGGGCGCTTCGAGGCAATTGTCGCAATTGCCGCAGCGCTCGGGCGGGTCCTCGCCGAAATGGCGCAGCAGGATCGCGCGGCGGCAGCCGGCGGTCTCGACCAGCGAGGCGAGCGCGTCGAGCCGGGCCCGCTCGCCCTTCTGCCGCGCCTCCTCCACTTCGCCGAGGCGCTGGCGGGCCTGCGCGAAATCGCCCGCCGACCACAGCATCAGCGCCAGCGCCGGATCCCCGTCGCGCCCGGCGCGGCCGGTCTCCTGGTAATAGGCCTCGATCGACTTAGGGATGCCGGCATGGGCCACGAAGCGGACATCGGGCTTGTCGATCCCCATGCCGAAAGCGATCGTGGCGACGATCACCATGTCCTCGCTGGCGACGAAGGCGGCCTGGTTGGCGGCGCGCTGCTCGGGCGGCAGGCCCGCGTGGTAGGGCAGCACCGGGCGGCCGGTCGACGCCGCGAGCTTTTCGGCCAGGTCCTCCACCTTGCGCCGGGTCGGGGCATAGACGATGCCCGGCCCGCTTTCCTCGGCCAGCAATTGCGCAAGCTGGCGCGTCCCGCTCTCCCGGTGACGAATGGCGTAGCGGATATTGGGCCGGTCGAAGCCGGCGACGATCAGCCCCTCGTCGGGAATGCCGAGCTGGGCAAGGATATCGGCCCGCGTATGCGCATCGGCCGTGGCGGTCAGCGCTAGCCGGGGAACATCGGGAAAGGCATCCATCAGCGGGCGCAGCTGGCGGTAATCGGGCCGGAAATCGTGCCCCCATTCGGAAACGCAATGCGCCTCGTCCACGGCGAACAGGGCAAGTCTGGTGCTGCCGAGCAATTCGCGGAAATGCGGCTGGCTCGCGCGTTCGGGCGCGACATAGAGCAGGTCCAGCTCGCCGGCCCGGAAGGCGTCGATCGTCTGCATCCGGTTCTCGTCCACGCTGGTCAGCGTCGCGGCGCTGATGCCGTTGGCGCGCGCCGCGCGCAGCTGGTCATGCATCAGCGCGATCAGCGGCGAGACGACGACGCAGGTCCCTTCGAGCATGGTGGCCGGCAGCTGGTAGGTCAACGACTTGCCGGCGCCGGTGGGCATAACCGCCAGCGTCGATCGCCCGGCAAGGACGCGCCCGACCACATCCCGCTGGACCCCGCGGAAATGCTCGAACCCGAACACGCGGCGCAGCGCCGCTTCCGCCTCTTCGACCCACTCCATCGTTTCCGCCATAGCCGGGCTGTGACAGATCGGCGCACGGGCGGGAACCGGCGCCGCCGGGTTTTAGCGATTTTATTGCCCCTCCCGCTCGTCTAGCGTCGCCCGCCGTGGGGAGGCGCTCTCCCCGCTGGACAGTTGACGAGAGGTATCGACCATGAAGAAGTTCACCCTGGCCGCCTTCGCTTCGGCCGCAGCGCTGACGCTGGCCGCCTGCGGCAGCGCCGACGATGCAAGCGCCGACGCGGAAGCCGACAATGTCGAAATGCCGGCCGACGACGCGATGACCGACATTCCCGATCCGGTGCCGGACGAGGCCGTGGAAGACACAGCCGAGGAAGCGGCCGATTCGGCCGAAGACGCGGTGGACGCGATCGACGCCGCCGGCGATGCCGCATCGGAAGCCGCCGCCGACGCCAATGCAGCAGCCGAAGCGGCCACCAAGGCAGCCGAAGACAATATGCAATGACAGGCGGCAGATTGCCGATTCTTGCGGGCGGGGCACGCGCCCTGCCCGCAATCCTGGGGGCACTGCTGCCGGCCCTGCTGCTCGCCGGTTGCGGCTCGAGCGACAACGATCCGGGCCCGGGCGGCGTGACGGTGGGCGAAGCCCGCGCGCTGGACGAAGCGGCCGAGATGCTCGACGAGCAGCGCCTGCCCGCCGAAACGGGCGCAACGCCCGATGCGACGCCCACCGCTTCCGCGACGCCAGGCTAGCCGCCGGTTTGCCCGGAACGGCGCGGCGTGGCAGATGTTTCATCCATAGCCATGGCAACGATGGATAAACCGGAGAGCGATTTTTCGACCCTTCCCGATCCCGGGGAGGGCGTATTCACTGCGCCGCTCAAGCGCCCGGCGCATGTCGGCGAGGATTGGCTCGAACCCGCTCAGCGCGATTACTCATCCGAGGACGATGCGATCTGGCGCGACCTGTTCGTGCGGCAGATGGAAATCCTGCCCGGCCGCGCCTGCAGCGCCTTCATGCAGGGGCTCGACAAGCTCGATCTCGGAAAAGGCGGCGTGCCGGAATTCGGGCGCCTGTCGGAGGATCTGGGCCGCTTGACCGGCTGGAGTGTCGTGCCCGTGCCGATGCTGATCCCCGATCACGTGTTCTTCTGGCACCTCGCCAATCGGCGCTTCCCGGCCGGCAATTTCATCCGCACCCGCGAGACGTTCGACTATATCCAGGAGCCCGACGTCTTCCATGACGTGTTCGGCCATGTGCCGCTGCTGACCGATCCGATCTTCGCCGATTACATGCAGGCCTATGGCCGGGCCGGCTGGAAGGCGATGCGATACAACCGGCTGAAGGCGCTCGGCGCGCTTTACTGGTACACGGTGGAATTCGGGCTGATCCAGGAGGCAGAAGGGCTGCGCATCTATGGCGCGGGCATCCTTTCCGGCCCGCGCGAGGCGGTGTTCGCGCTGGAAGGGCAATCGCCCAACCGAATCATGCTCAATGTCGACCGGGTGATGCGCACGGATTACGTGATCGACGATTTGCAGCCGACCTATTTCGTGATCGAGAGCTTTGCCGATCTCTACCGGCAGACGGTGGAGCGCGATTTCGACCGGCTCTATCGCAATCTCGGCCCCGGCTTCACCTATGCCAATGCGGCGGTGATCGATGTCGATTACGTGCTGCACCGCGGGACGCAGGAATATCATCTGCGCGGCGGGCGCGGTTCCGCGGCCGAACCGGCCTGAACGCACGCATCGTTCTTCGGCAAAGAAAAACCGGCCCCGGATCGCTCCGGGACCGGCCTTTCGAAAAACGATTCCGGCGAAAAGCTTATTCCGCAGGAGCCTCGGTTTCTTCAGCCTCCGGCGTTTCGGTGGCTTCTTCCATCGGGGCATCGGTATCCTCAGCCGCGGGCTCTTCCATAGCCGGCGCTTCCATCGCGGGCTCGTCCATGGTCGGCTCTTCGGTCGGAGCAGCTTCTTCCGAGCTGCTGCAAGCGGCGAGGCCCAGACCCAGTGCGGCGGCCGAGGCGATCGCAATAAGCTTCTTCATCGTTACTTCCCCTTCGTGATTTAGGAGCGGATCCAGTTGCAGTCCCACCCCGGTTGAACGCTCAAAAAAGCGGCCCTACCCCCCTGCTAGCGCATTTCGCTGCAACGCAACAGGTTAAGCGCGATTAGCAGCAGAACCGAACTGGGCAAACAGATCAAGAGCAATGTGACTTCATGCCGTCGCGAATTTGCGTCGCCACGGCGCGGCCAGGCGGCATTGCGGAGGCGGGCAGGGGCGGGAAAGGCGATTGGCGTCACCGCCGATTTACACAAGGATTCGGTGCGACTCGGGTGGATCGCCAGCAGCCTCAGCGCATGCCGAGCCAGATGACCGCCGCGCCGCCGACCAGGATGCGGTACCAGGCGAAGGGCGCGAAACCGTGCCGGCTGACATAGGCGACGAAGGCGCGGATCACGACCAGCGCGACGATGAAGGACACGCCGAAACCAATCGCGATCTCGCCCCAGCCCACGGTCTGCGCGGCGTCGGGCGTCTCCGTGAGGCTTTCGATCAGTTCCAGCGTGGATGCGCCGATCATGGTCGGGATGGCGAGGAAGAAGGAGAATTCCGCCGCCGTCTTGCGGCCCACGCCCATCGCCAGCGCGCCCATGATCGTGGCGCCCGAGCGGCTGACGCCGGGGATCATGGCAAGGCATTGGGCGAAGCCGATGCCAGCCACCATCCGCAGCGGCAGGTCCGCCACGGCGACGTCATCGCCCGGCTTGGCGACCTTCTCGATCCCGAGAATGGCGATGCCGCCCACGATCAGCGCCCAGGCGACCACGGACGGGCTGCCGAGCATGATGTCGATATAATCCTTCAGCATCAGGCCGAGCACTGCCGAGGGCAGGAAGGCGACGAGGATATTGCGGGCGAAGCGCAGGCCCTCGGCCTCCAGCTTCAGCACGCCCATGCCGGCATCCCAGAAGGTCCGCCAATATTGCACGACCACGGCCAGGATCGCGCCGAGCTGGATCACGACGTTGAACATCGCCCATTGCGACGAGTTATAGCCGAACAGCTCCGATGCGAGGATCAGGTGGCCGGTCGAGGAGACCGGCACGAACTCGGTCAGGCCCTCGACGATACCGAGAAGTATGGCGGTGAGGGTCAGTCCCATTGGTAGCCGGTCATGCCGAGGCCTGCGGCGAAGTCAAGCGCCGCAGGCCCACGCATTGCCGCAAATCACCAGATATGCACGCGCTTCTCGGGCGGCAGGTAAAGCTCGTCGCCCGGCTTGACGTTGAAGGCCTTGTACCAGGCATCCTGGTTGCGGACCGCACCGTTGGCGCGGAATTTCTCCGGGCTGTGCGGATCGGTCAGCAGGCGCTGCCGGCCCGCGGCCTCGCGCTGTTCCGAACGCCACACCTGCGCCCAGGCGAGGAAGAAGCGCTGGTCGCCGGTCAGACCGTCGATCACCGGGGCTTCCTTGCCGTTGAGCGACATCTTGTAGGCGCGATAGGCGAGGCTGAGCCCGCCATTGTCGCCGATATTCTCGCCCAGGGTGAAGCGGCCGTTCACGCAGGTCTTGCCGTCGTCATAGGGACAATAGCTGTCATATTGCGCGGCCAGCTCATCGCCGAGGGCTTCGAAATGCGCCTTGTCGGCCGGCTGCCACCAATTGCGCAGCGTGCCGGTGCCGTCGCTCTTGGCGCCCTGGTCGTCGAAGCCGTGGCTCATCTCGTGGCCGATCACCGCGCCAATGCCGCCGTAATTCACCGCCGGATCGGCGCTGGCATTGAAGAAGGGCGGCTGCAGGATCGCCGCCGGGAACACCACCTCGTTGAAGGTCGGGTTGTAATAGGCGTTCACCGTCTGCGGCAGCATGCCCCATTCGGTGCGGTCGACCGGCTTGCCGAGCTTGGAGCGGTTGTCCTCAATGTTCCAGCCGATCGCCCGGATGCGGTTGCCGAGCGGGTCGCCGGGCTTGATCTCCAGCCCGTCATAAGTCTCGAACTTGTCGGGATAGCCGATCTTCGGCGTGAAGGCGTCGAGCTTGGCGACCGCCTGCTCCTTCGTCTCCGGCGTCATCCAGCTATTCTCTTCGATGCTGACGGCCAGCGCCGCGCGCAGGTTCTTCACCAGCGCATCCATCGCCGCCTTGTTCTCGGGCGGGAAATACCGCTCGACATAAAGCGCGCCGAGCTGTTCGCCGAGCTCGCCCTGCGTCGCGGCAATGGCGCGCTTCCAGCGCGGGCGCTGTTCTTGCTGGCCATTCAGGAACTTGCCGAAGAAGTCGAAGCTCGCATCGTCGAACTCGCTCGGCAGCACCGAAGCGTTGGAGCTGAGGAACTGCGCGGCCATGAAGGCCTTGAGCGTAGCCAGCGGCGTCTTGCTCAGCAGCTCCATCATCGCCGGCGTGCCGCCGCCGATCCCGTCGAGGGTTTCCGGCGTCAGGCCGAGTTCGGTCGACTCCGCCTCGCTCGGCGGGATCTGCGGTGCGAGGAATTCCGTCTGGTCGGTGAAACCCGCCGCATCGATCAGCTGCGCGGTCGGGAAGTCCGGCGCCAGCGCCAGCAATTCGTCGCGCGAGAGCTTGTTATAGGTGATGTCGCGATTGCGCAGGGCGGTGCGATCCCACTCCAGCTCCGCCACCTGGTGTTCGAAACCATAGACCGATTCCGCCGCGGCAACCGGGTCCGCATAGCCGGCCTTGCCGAGCAGGAAGGCCAGATATTCCTTGTAGCGCTTGCGGATCTCGAGATTGCGTTCGTTGTCGACCAGGTAATAGTCGCGGTCCGGCAAGCCCATGCCGTCGAAGCCGACGCTGACGATATAGCTGTTCGGATCCTTCGAATCGACGGTGACCGCTGCCGAAACGAGGGCCGGCATGCCGGCTTCGGGGAACAGCTTGGCCAGCGAGACGAGGTCCGGCGCGGAGAATATTTCCTGCAGGTAGGGCTGCGCCGGGGCGATGCCCCCGGCATTGATCGCATCGGTATCGAGATAGGACTGGTAGGCATCGACGATCCGCCGCGCCGCCGTGCCCGGCGCGGGATTCTGCTTCACCAGGTCCGCCACCAGCTTTTCGACATCGGCCGTCGATTTCTCGCCGAGGATATTGAACGCGCCGAAACGCGTGAACTCCGCGGGGATCGGGTTGTCGCGCACCCACTTGCCGTTGACGTAATCGAAGAAGTCGTCGCCCGGCTTCACATTGGGATCGAGCAGCTGCGGATCGACGCCCCAGGTGCCGAATTCCATGGTCGGCGTCGGCGCCCGCTCGGCATCGTCCTGTGCGGCGGCGGGGATGGCCGTGGCCAGGGCGGCGGCGCAAACGCCTGCGGCAAGCATTTTACGGATCATGCGGGAACCTTTCTTCGAGAATTCGCGTCAGCCCGGGCCCGGGTGCGATCTTGGGAAGCGAAACCGATATCAGCCCTGCACGATCCGCGTGGGCCGTTCGTCGGTTTCACTTGAGACTTTGTCGATTAACCGAGAATTGCTCCTCGGCTCAAGCCCCAACCTGCATGGCGCTCAGGCCGCGGCGATATCGTCGAATTGCAGCGCGGCGAGACGGGCATAGAGACCGCCATCGCCGATAAGCTGCGCATGGGTGCCCTGTTCGACGATCCGCCCGTCTTCCATCACCACGATCCGGTCCGCCGCGCGCACGGTGGCGAGGCGGTGGGCGATGACCAGCGTGGTGCGCCCTTCCATCAGCCGTTCGAGCGCCTGCTGCACCAGCCGCTCGCTTTCGGCGTCGAGCGCACTGGTCGCTTCGTCCAGCAGCAGGATCGGCGCATCGCGCAGCAGCGCGCGGGCTATCGCCACGCGCTGGCGCTGCCCGCCCGAAAGCCGTGCGCCGCCTTCGCCGAGGAAGGTATCGAGCCCCTGCGGCAAGTCCCGGAGGAAGCTCTCGGCATTGGCCGCGCGCGCCGCTTCCCAGATCGCCTCTTCATCCGCGTCCCAGGCGCCGTAGCGCAGATTGTCGCGCGCATTGGCCGCGAACAGCGTGCCTTCCTGCGGCACCAGCGCCATGCGGCGGCGGATATCGGCGGGATCGGCCTGCACCAGCGGCACGCCGTCGATTCGCACCATGCCGACCTGCGGATCATAGAAGCGCTCGGCCAGCTGGAAAATGGTCGATTTGCCCGCGCCGGAGGGGCCGACGATGGCAACCGTCTCGCCCGGTTCGACAGTCAGGCTGAATTCAGTGATCGCCGCGCTTTCGGGCCGGGTCGGATAGCGGAAGGTGACATTCTGGAACGCAAGCGCGCCACGCGGCGGTTCGGGCAGGGCCAGCGGGCGTTCGGGCGCGGCGATGGCCGGCTGTTCGTGCAGCAGCTCGCTGAGCCGGCTGGCAGCACCCGCGCCGCGCAGCAGATCGCCATAGACTTCGGTCAGCGCGCCGAAAGCGCCCGCCACGATAACGCCGGTGAGCACGAAAGCGGCGATGGTCCCGCCCGACAGCGCGCCTTCCGCCACCTGCACCGCCCCGCGCCACATCAGCGCGGTGATCGCCCCGAAGATGAAGCTGATGACGACGCCGGTCATCACCGCACGCAGCACGATGCGCTTGCGGGCGGTGGTGAAGGTTGCCTCCACCGCATCGGCGAAGCGGCCGCGCTCGCGCGCTTCCTGGTTGAAACCCTGAACGATCTTCATCGCCCCCAGCACTTCGGTCACCTGCGCGCCGATATCGGCCACGCGATCCTGGCTTTCGCGCGAAACGCTGCGCACGCGCCGGCCGAAAAACACGATCGGCACCAGCACCAGCGGCACCGCGACCAGCAGCAGCAAGGTGAGATGCGGTGCCAGGATCAGCAGATAGGCCGTGCCGCCGATCGCCATGATCGTGTTGCGCAGGGCGATCGAAATCGTGCTGCCCACCACATGCTCGATCTGCGCGGTGTCGGCCGTCATCCGCGATGATATCTCCTTCGGGCTGTTCTCCTCGAAGAAGCCGGGCGAAAGCCGCAGCAGGTTGGTCTGCACGGAGAGCCTGATATCGGCGACCACCCGTTCACCCAGCAGGGTGACGAAATAATACCGGCTTGCCGTGCCCACCGCGAGCACGATCACGATCAGGAAGAGATAGCGGAACCAGCGGCCGATTTCCGCCGGATCGGAGCCTTCGGCAAAACCGCGATCGATAATCAGGCGGAAGCCCGCCGGAATCGCCAGCGTAGCGGCGGCCGTGACCAGCAGGGCCAGCAGCGCCAGCGCGACCATCGCCGGATAGCGCCCGGCGGCGCGGAAGATCATCGACAGGGGGCCGAGATTTTCGGCAGGTTCGACCTGCTGCAGTGTGGGGGACCTCGCCATGCCGCGCCCCGTTAGCCGATAAGCCGGCAGGATTGAAGCGCAAGCCGCGCCGACAATCTTTGCCGCATTGCAACATAATCCCTATATGACCTGAAACGACGGCGCGGGATCAGCGGCAAGCCACGAGTCCCGCGCGGCGTAGATGAAGGAATTTCAGTGCTTTACCACGCCTATGAAATGCAGCGTTCGCTTCTCTCTAGCGCCAGCCGCTGGGCCGAGATCGGCGCGCAACTGCTGAACAATCCGGCCCTGCCGATGGGATATTTCGGCATGGGGCCGACGGTTGCGAGCGCGCTGCAGGTCTTTGCGCATATTTACGAGCATCGCGGCAAGCCGACTTTCAACGTCGACAGCGCCACGGTGGACGGCAAGGAATATCCGGTCGTCGAGGACGTGGTGTTCGAAAAACCCTTCGGCTCGCTGCGCCATTTCAAGCGCAAGGGCCTGCCCAAGGATGCGCCCAAGCTGCTGCTGGTCGCCCCGATGAGCGGGCACTATGCCACGCTGCTGCGCGGCACTGTCGCCCGCATGGTCGAAAACCAGGAAGTGTGGATCACCGACTGGGCGGATGCGAAGATGGTGCCGCTGAGCGAAGGCCATTTCGACCTCGACGATTATATCGATTACCTGATCGAGTTCCTGCAATTCATCGGCGAAGGCACGCATATGCTTGCCGTGTGCCAGCCCTCGGTCCCCGCTTTCGCAGCCGCCGCGATCATGGGCGCGGACAAGGACCCCTGCCGCCCCGCTACGCTGACCATGATGGGCGGCCCGATCGACACGCGCGCGAGCCCGACATCGGTGAACGACGTGGCGATGGAACGGCCGCTGAGCTGGTTCCGCAACCATGTGATCGCCACCGTACCGATGAACTATCCGGGCGCGGGGCGGTCGGTCTATCCCGGCTTCCTGCAGCTGGCGGGCTTCATCTCGATGAATCTCGAAAACCACATGATGAGCCATTACGAGATGTTCAAACATCTCACCATGGGCGACCAGGAAAGCGCCGACGCGACCAAGAAGTTCTACGACGAATATCTCTCGGTCTGCGACATGACATCGGAATTCTATCTCGAGACGATCGATCACGTGTTCCAGCGGCATTCGCTGCCGAAGGGCGAGTTCATCCATCGCGGCAAGCCGATCGACCCGGATGCGATTCGCGACACGGCGCTGCTGGCGATCGAGGGTGAGCGCGACGATATCTCGGGCATCGGCCAGACGCGCGCCGCGCTCGACCTGGCCGAACACCTGCCGATGAAGAAGAAGAAGTACCACCTCGCCCGCGATGTCGGCCATTACGGCATCTTCAACGGCAGCAAGTGGCGCGGACGGATCGCGCCGGTGGTGGAGGAATGGATGCGGGCCAACGCCCGCTAGGGCGCGCGTTCAGGCCTGCGCCCGCGGCATAGCGGCGATGCGCGGCGCATGGGCATTGACCCAGCGCTGCGCAGGCTTTTCCAGCAAGCGATAGAGCAGCGCCGACAGCGCCAGCAGCATGGCGATATAGAGCACGGCCCCGGCCCAGCCGATCTGCAGGTCGTCACCCACGAATAGCAGCTTGAAGAAAGTCAGCAGCGGCACATGCGCGAGATAGGTCGCGTAGCTGACATCGCCGAGCCAGCGCAGCGGCCGGCTGGCCAGCGCGCGCGCAATCGGCCCCTGGTCGAGCGCCAGGGCCAGCAGCAGGGCGGCGAAAGCCAGCGGCAGGAAGGCGGTTTCGCTGAGCCGCGCGATCACCCCGCCCGCCATCAGGCCTGCCCCCGCCAGCAGGCAGAACGCCGCCGCGCTATGCCCGCCACGCCAGCGCAGCCACAGATTGCACAGCATGGTGCCGATCAGGAATTCGGTCAGGCAGCGCCACAGGCCGAGCCGGGTGATCGCCCCGCCGAGGCTGCTTTCCCCCGCCATCGCGAAGATCAGGTGCAGCAGGATCGCAAATAGCAGGATCGCCACGATCAGCATCGCATTGGACAGCTTCTCCCAGCGCACGGCCAGCACGAAGAAGGGGAACAAAAGATAGGCGCCGACCTCGGCGCTGATCGACCATGCGGGATGATTCCAGGAGAGTTCGGAAGTCAGCCCCCAATCCTGCACCAGCAGGAAATGCAGGGGCAATTCGGCGAACGGGTACATGCTCGTATCGCGCCCGGTCGCCCATAGCAGCAGGGCGAAAGCCACCAGCGCGCACAGGATCGCCGCATGGAGCGGCCAGATCCGGGCGAACCGCTTCCACCAGAAATGCGGCAGTTCGGCCATGCCGTTGCGGCGCAGGCGATCGGCATAATTGAGCCACATGACGAAGCCGGAGAGCATGAAGAACAGGTCAACCGCGAGATAGCCACCGCCCAGCGCGGTGATCGCGCTGGCAGGCAGCAAGTCCTCCAGGCTGATGCGCATGTGGTAGAAAACCACCAGCCATGCGGCCAGGCCGCGCAGCCCGGTCAGCGCGTCGATCTGCGGTATCCGCCCGGCTTGCGGTGCAGCCGTCATGCCAGCGCGCCATCGGCCGGCGGAAGCTCCCGCCCGGCCGCATCGCGCCGCGCGGCGCGCCGTTCCCTGCGCTCATTCTCGCGCCGGCTCGCATCGCGGCGGGCGACCAGCGTGGCCAGCCCGATCTGCAGCCCGATCAGCATGAAGACGAAGGGTTGGTAGGCGATGCCGATGAAACCAGCGCCGAGCAGGTAGATCAGCTGGCCGTGCTGGAGCGCCGTGGCGAGGCCGCGCCAGGATTTCTCCTGTGGGTCCTCGCTATCGCGATAGCGGCGGCGGATGCGCTCCATCTGCCACAGGCCGAGCCCCTGCAGCCACAGCCACAGGAACAGGCCCGGCCAGCCCTGTTCGCCGAGCATTTCGAAATAGGCCGAGTGATAGGCGCGCGCTTCCTCGGTGACCTTCTGCGTCTGCACTTCGCGCGAGCCGCCCTCGTCCACGACGACCCGGGTGGTGTAGCTGAAGCTGTTGCCGAGGAATGCGTCGAACCCGCCGCCCAGCGGATGTTCCTTGGCGTAATCGATGGTCCAGCTCCACACGGCGAGGCGGGTGGAGGCGGACTGGTCCGCCTGGTGGTCGCTGATCGTCTCCATCCGCTCGGTATAGCTGGCGGGCAGGAAGGGTATCGCGGCCAGCAGCGCCAGCGCGCCGAGGCCCATATAGAGGAATTTGTGCTTCACGCTGCGCAGCGTCAGCACGGCGAGCAGGCCGATGCACAGCAAGCCGGTGCGAGTCTGGGTGCCGATCGGGATCAGCAGCGACGCGAAACACAGCGCGGCGGCGAAAGCCATCGTCCAGCGGCTGGCGGGGAAGATCGTGCCGTTGCGGGCGACCCACACGGTCAGCGGAATGATGGCGATGGCCACGGTGGACAGCGTGCTGCCTTCGTAAAGCCCGGAATTTTCCTGCACCAGCGCGGCCAGCGTGCCATATCCGCCGCCCGAGAGGATCGTCTTGATCCCGCCGGAAATGATGATCGACCCGGCGGACAGCACCATGAACAGCGCGGCCCCTTCCAGCCGCAGCCTCGTGCGCAGCGTCAGCGGCAGGAAGATCGCGAAGAGCAGCGCCTTCCACACCCATTCCCACTTGGTCTGCGCCGCTTCGGGGAAGTCGGCGCCGATCGTGGTCATCGCGCAATAGAGCAGCAAGGCGAGGATCAGCCCCTGGCGGAAGGTGAAGCGGGCGCCCTTCTTGTTGTCGAGCACCAGCCAGCCGCCGAAGGCGGCGACGAAGGCGATCAGCGAGACCGGCAGGCTGGGCATGAGCGACCAGCCGATCTTCTGCGGCGCGACGATATCGACATAGAGATAGGCCAGCACCCAGATGAACGGGCGGCGCAATCCGAGGACCAACAGGCCCGCGAAGAAGGAAAACAGCGCGAGATCAAGCATCGCCGGGTTCCGCGCCCCGCGCCGTGCCCCGGCGGCGGCGCGGCGGCTTTTCCTCCGCCTCGTCGTCGTCCAGCTTGCCACTCATCGCCAGCCGGATCGCCGCGATGGCGAGCAGCAGATGGGAGAGGCCAAGCGCGAAATAGTCGATCATCGGATGAAGGCGCGCCCTCTCATGCGGCATTGGCGGTTCGTTTCCTGCGCGAAATCCCTATCACTCGGCAGTTGACGCGCCGTTAAGCTCGCCATGCCTAAGAAAGCCGCCATGACCCGGGTGCTCCACGTCCTCGACCATTCGCTGCCGCTGCACAGCGGCTATGCCTTCCGCACGCGCGCGATCATGAAGGCGCAGGAGGCCGACGGGCTGGAAGTGCGCGGCGTGACCGGGCTGCGCCATTCCGCCGAAGCTCCGGCCGAGCCCGACCCGCAACTGGCCGAGGGCCTGCTGTTCCATCGCACCGCCGGCACCCTCTCCGGCCCGGCGGGCCTGCGCGAATGGCGCGAAGTATCGGCGCTGACCGACCGGATCGAGCGCCTGCTGCAGGAATGGCAGCCGGATATCCTCCACGCGCATTCGCCGGCCCTGTGCGGGCTCGCCGCGCTGCGCATCGCCAAGCGCCACAAGCTGCCGCTGGTCTATGAGATCCGCGCCTTCTGGGAGGATGCGGCGGTCGGCAATCTCACCGGGCGGGAGGGCTCGCTCAAATACCGCCTCACCCGCAGCCTCGAAAACCGCGTGGTCGAAGGGGCCGGCGCGGTGATGACGATCTGCCGCGGATTGCGTGACGACCTGATCGCGCGCGGCTTCCCCGCCGGCAAGATCGGCATCATGCCCAACGGCGTGGACCTCTCGCTGTTCGGCGATCCGCCGCCGCGCGACGAAGCGCTGGCCGCCGAGCTTGAGCTGGGCGACGGGCCGGTGATCGGCTTCATCGGCAGCTTCTACGATTACGAAGGGCTGGACGATCTGATCGACGCCATGCCCGCCCTGGTTACCGTCCAGCCCACGGCACGCCTGCTGCTGGTCGGCGGCGGACCCATGGCCGATAGCCTGCGCCGCCAGGCCGAGGCATCGCCCGCGGCGGCGGCGATCCGCTTCGTCGGCCGCGTGCCGCATGAGCAGGTCGAACGCTATTATTCGCTGTGCGACGTGATGGCCTATCCGCGCAAAGCGAGCCGGCTGACCGAACTGGTCACGCCGCTCAAGCCGCTCGAAGCGATGGCGCAGGGGCGGCTCGTCGCCGCATCCGATGTCGGCGGCCACCGCGAACTGATCGAGGACGGGGTGACCGGCACGCTGTTCGCCCCCGACGACCCGGCGGATTGCACCCATGCGCTGGCCGGCCTGCTGGTGCGGCGCGGGCAATGGGATTCGATCCGCGCTGCCGCCCGCACCGCGATCGCGGCTAGGCACGACTGGGCGCAGAATGTCCGTCGTTATCGGGACGTTTACCAAGCCCTGATAGCCCAAGGCGAAGATGGCCGAATTCCGGTCGCTGCTTGATCGGATAGGCCTGCATCTCCGGGCGGCACAGGCCGGAGCCAAGGCCGGTTTGGACAGGGCTGGTTTAGACAGGGACTGACGATGGCGACACAGCCGCAAGACGAGCAACGGGCCGACGATGCCGAGCGCATGCGCGCCGGCAATCCGCCGCTGAGCCAGCACCCAGCCTTCCCGGCGATCGTCACATTGTGGTTCGCGGCCCTGCTCGGCCTCGGCACTCTGGTGATGCCCGCGAGCCTGCTCGAACGCATCGTCTCCGCCGCCGGCCTTCCCGCATTGCTGCCCGCCGCCGCCCCGCCGCTGGGCGGCACCGCGCGCGCATTGCTCGCCGTTGCCGCCGCTATTTTCGGCGCGGGGGTCGGCGTCGCCATCGCCCGCCGGATCGCCAGCGCCCAGCGCTCCCCCGCGAGCCGGAAGCCGATCGCCGCGCATGAAGAACTCGGCGAGGACGGCTTCGACGGCGCTGCCGATGCCGGCGAGAAACCGCTTTTCGGCCTGAACATGCAGGCCTTCACCGAGCCGGACGATCCGGTGGTGGTGGATGCGCCGGAACCGGACGAACTGGAAGAACCCGAAGCGGCCACCGCAGAACCCGAGCCCGAAATCGCCGCGCCCGCTGAGGCCGCCGATGCGACCGAGGAAGAGCCTCTACCCTTCGCCGCGCCTTCGCTGGCCCGCCGGACCGCGCCGCCCGCCCCGGTCGCTGCAGAATCCGCAGACCTGCCCGAAGAGGCCGACAAGGGCGAGGCCCCGGACTCCGCAACGGCCCCGCTCGACCGGCTGGGCCTGGTCCAGCTCCTCAACAGGCTCGACAGTTCGCTCGAAAGCCGCCGCGAACGCATTGCCGAACGGGCTGCTTCCGCCAGCGATTCCGGCACAGCAGACCGCGCTGCTCCCGCCATGCGCCCTGCGGCTCTCGATATCGCTCCGGCGGATGAGGCCGAGCAGGCGATGGCCGCCTATTTCGGAGCGCCGCCGACACCGGCGGACGGTGCCGCCCCTTCGGAAGAAATGCCCGAAAATGCCGGCGGGGACGCCGCTGAGGCCCCTGCCGCCACGCAGCGCAAGCCGGTCGGCGATTCCGAAGAGGCCCTGCGCGCCGCGCTGGCGACTCTGCGGCGGATGAACGGAACCGCCTGAGCGGGACGGATCCGCGGCCCGCCGCCGCACCTCCAAAATCGATTTCTCCGTCTCGGCAAACCTTGCCAAAACAGCTTCCTGTCTTCATGGGAGGCCTTCGCGACATTTTCTAAGGCAATATATGCCCGGTCAGTCGCGCTTCGTTGCCCTTGGGGAAGGGCGGTGAAGCGTGCTCTTTCCGGGCCTGAGACAGGAAAACAGATTTGACCGGTTACCCCGCGCCCCAGGGCCTGTACGATTCGCGCAACGAGCATGACTCCTGCGGTGTGGGCTTCGTCGCCCATATCAAAGGGGAGAAATCGCACGCGATCGTAGGTCAGGCGCTGGAGATTCTGGCCAATATCGACCATCGCGGCGCGGTGGGCGCTGACCCGCTGCTGGGCGATGGCGCCGGCATCCTGATGCAGATCCCCGATCCGCTCTATCGCAAATGGGCCGAGAGCGAGGGGCTGACCCTGCCGCCGCCGGGCGATTATGCCGTGGCGATGTGCTTCCTGCCGCAGCATGACGAAGCGCGCGATTTCATCGTCTCCCAGTTCGAGAAGTTCATCGCCAAGGAAGGCCAGCGCCTGATCGGCTGGCGCGACGTGCCGACGACGGAAGACGGCCTTGGCAAGGCCGTGCTCGACAGCATGCCGGTGATTCGCCAGTGCTTCATCGCCAAGGGCGAGAATTGCGCCGATCAGGATGCGTTCGAGCGCAAGCTGATCGTGATCCGCAAGCAGACCCAGAACCCGCTCGCCGAACTCGCGGAAAAGCATGGCCTGCCGCAGCTCAAGAAGCTGTATATGCCGAGCTTTTCCAGCCGGACCGTGGTCTATAAGGGCCTGCTACTGGCGAACCAGGTGGGCAGTTTCTACGACGATCTGCGCGATCCCGATTGCGTTTCGGCCATCGGCCTCGTCCACCAGCGCTTTTCAACCAACACCTTCCCCAGCTGGCGGCTGGCCCAGCCTTTCCGGCTGATCGCGCATAATGGCGAGATCAACACGGTGCGCGGCAACGTCAACTGGATGAACGCCCGCCGCCGGACGATGGAAAGCGACCTGCTGGGCGCCGACCTCGACAAGCTGTGGCCGATCGTCCCGCATGGCCAGTCCGACACGGCCTGCCTCGACAATGCGCTCGAGCTGCTGCTGCTCGGCGGATATTCGCTCGCCCATGCGATGATGATGCTGATCCCGGAAGCCTGGGCGCGCGATCCGCTGATCGATCCGGCGCGCAAGGCCTTCTACGAATATCACGCGGCGCTGATGGAGCCGTGGGACGGCCCCGCGGCCGTGGCCTTCACCGACGGCCGCCAGATCGCCGCCACGCTGGACCGCAACGGCCTGCGCCCGGCACGCTTCTGCGTGACCAAGGACGATATCGTCTGCCTCGCTTCCGAAAGCGGCGTGCTGCCGTTCAAGGAAGAGGACATCACCCGCAAGTGGCGCCTGCAGCCGGGCCGCATGCTGCTGATCGACCTGGAACAGGGCCGCATCATCGAGGACGAGGAGCTCAAGGCCGAGCTCGCCAATGCCGAGCCCTATTCCGAATGGCTCGACAAGGCGCAGTACAAGCTCAAGGATCTCGAATGGATCGAGACCGCCGGCGATGCCGTGCGCGAGACCGAATCGAGCCTGCTGCAGCGCCAGCAGGCCTTCGGCTACACGCAGGAGGACATCACCAAGTTCCTCGAGCCGATGGCCGTCAGCGGCGACGATCCGATCGGATCGATGGGCACCGACACGCCGATCGCGGTGCTCTCCAGCCGCAGCCGCCTGCTTTACGACTATTTCAAGCAGAACTTCGCGCAAGTCACCAACCCGCCGATCGACCCGATCCGCGAGGAGCTGGTGATGAGCCTGCTTTCGATGATCGGCCCGCGCCCGAACCTGCTCGGCCACGAGGCCGGTACGCATAAGCGCCTCGAAGTCGACCAGCCGATCCTGACCAACAAGGATCTGGAGAAGATCCGTTCGGTCGAAAGCTCGCTCGACGGTGCCTTCCGCACCGAGACGATCGACATCACCTGGGACGCGGAAAGCGGGGCCGAAGGCCTCGAAATGGCGATCAAGGAAATGTGCTGGGCCGCCACCGAGGCGGTGCTGCAGGACAAGAACATCCTGATCCTTTCCGACCGGGCGCAGGGGCCGGATCGCATCCCGATGCCTGCCTTGCTGGCGACCGCCGCCGTGCATCATCACCTGGTGCGCCAGGGCCTGCGGATGCAGACCGGCCTCGTCGTCGAAACCGGCGAAGCGCGCGAAGTGCATCATTTCTGCGTGCTGGCGGGCTATGGCGCGGAAGCGGTGAACCCCTATCTCGCTTTCGAGACGCTCGAACATATCCGCATGGAGAAGGCGCCCGAGCTGACGCCGGTCGAAGTCCGCAAGAACTACGTCAAGGCCGTGGGCAAGGGCATCCAGAAGGTCATGTCCAAGATGGGCATCTCGACCTACCAGTCCTATTGCGGCGCGCAGATCTTCGACGCTGTGGGCCTTTCCAGCGCCTTCATCGAGAAATACTTCACCCGCACCGCGACCACGATCGAGGGCATCGGGCTGCTGGAAGTGGCGCAGGAATCGGTCCGCCGCCACGCCTCCGCCTATGGCGACAATCCGATCTACAAGAAGATGCTGGATGTCGGCGGTATCTACCAATACCGCATCCGCGGCGAGGACCATGCCTGGACGGCGGCCAATATCGCCAGCCTCCAGCACGCCGTGCGCGGGAACAGCTACAAGACCTACGAAGACTTCGCCAAGTCGATCAACGAGCAGTCCGAGCGCCTGCTGACCATTCGCGGGCTGATGGAGCTCAAGAAGGCGGACAAGGCGATCGACATTTCCGAGGTCGAGCCGGCCGAGGAAATCGTGAAGCGCTTCGCCACCGGCGCGATGAGCTATGGCTCGATCAGCTGGGAAGCGCATACCACGCTGGCGGTGGCGATGAACCGGATCGGCGGCAAGTCGAACACCGGCGAGGGCGGCGAGGATCCCAAGCGTTTCCTGCCTCTGCCCAATGGCGACACCATGCGCTCGGCAATCAAGCAGGTCGCTTCGGGCCGCTTCGGCGTCACCACCGAATATCTCGTCAATGCCGACGATATCCAGATCAAGATGGCGCAGGGCGCGAAGCCCGGCGAGGGCGGCCAGCTGCCCGGCCACAAGGTCGACAAGACGATCGGCGCGACGCGTCATTCGACGCCCGGCGTCGGGCTGATCAGCCCGCCGCCGCATCACGACATCTATTCGATCGAGGATCTGGCCCAGCTAATCCACGACCTGAAGAACGTGAACCCGGCCTCGCGCGTTTCGGTGAAGCTCGTCTCCGAAGTGGGCGTGGGCACGGTCGCCGCCGGCGTGTCCAAGGCGCGCGCCGACCATGTGACGATCTCCGGCTATGAAGGCGGCACGGGCGCCAGCCCGCTGACCAGCCTGACCCATGCCGGATCGCCCTGGGAGATCGGCCTCGCCGAAACGCAGCAGACGCTGCTGCTGAACGACCTGCGCAGCCGCATCGTCGTGCAGGTGGATGGCGGCATCCGCACCGGCCGCGATGTCGCCATCGGCGCGCTGCTGGGGGCGGACGAATTCGGCTTCGCCACCGCGCCGCTGATCGCCGCGGGCTGCATCATGATGCGCAAATGCCACCTCAACACCTGTCCGGTGGGCGTGGCGACGCAGAACCCGGAGCTGCGCAAGCGTTTCACCGGCCAGCCCGAGCACGTGATCAACTATTTCTTCTTCGTGGCCGAGGAACTGCGCCAGATCATGGCCGAGATGGGCTTCCGCACGATCGAAGAAATGATCGGCCGCGTGGACCGGATCGACATGAACCGCGCGATCCACCACTGGAAGGCCGACGGCGTGGACCTGTCGCGCCTGCTCCACCAGGTCGATTTGCCCGAGGGCATGGTGCCGCGCCACACCGAAACGCAGGATCACGGCCTGGCCGCCGCGCTCGACAACGAGTTGATCGAAGCCGCCCTGCCGGCGATCGAACGCGGCGAAACCGTCGTGCTGGACCGGCAGATCCGCAATGTGAACCGCACGGTCGGCGCGATGCTGTCAGGCGAGATCGCCCGCCGGCACGGCCATGCCGGGCTCAAGCCCGAACAGCTGCGCATCAATTTCACCGGCGTGGCGGGCCAGAGCTTCTCGGCGTGGCTGGCGCATGGGGTAACGCTGGATTTGGTCGGCGATGCCAATGACTATGTCGGCAAGGGCCTTTCCGGTGGCCGCGTGATCGTGCGCCCGCCCGAAAGCGTGGAGCGCGAGCCGACCGACAACATCATCGTCGGCAACACCGTGCTTTACGGCGCGATCGCGGGCGAGGCCTTCTTCAACGGCGTTGCGGGCGAGCGTTTCGCGGTCCGCAATTCGGGCGCCATCGCGGTGGTCGAGGGCACGGGCGATCACGGCTGCGAATATATGACGGGCGGCGTGGTCTGCGTGCTCGGCAAGACGGGCCGCAATTTCGCCGCGGGCATGTCCGGCGGCATCGCCTATGTCTATGACGAGGACGGCAGCTTCAAGGATCGCTGCAACCTCGCACAGGTCGATCTCGAAGCGATCGATCCGTCCCCGTCGGAAGACGAAGGCATCGGGCGCCCGCAACAGCGGCCGAGCCATGTCGGCGATTACGGCATGGGCGACATGCTGCGCCACGATGCGGAACGGCTGAAGATCCTGATCGAGCGGCACAAGCTGCATACGGGTTCGGCCCGGGCCACCGCGCTGCTCGACGATTGGGACAATGCGCTCAAGAAATTCATCAAGGTCATGCCGGTCGATTATGCGCGGGCGCTGCGCCAGCTAGAGGCCGAGCGCGAAGAAGCCGCCTCCGTCGCGGCTGAGTAAGGGTAACGAAAATGGGCAAGGAAACCGGCTTCCTCGAGATCGACCGGCAGGATCGCACCTATGCCGATCCCAAGGAACGCATCCACCACTATCGCGAATTCGTGATCCCGCACAGCGAGGACGCGCTGCGCAACCAAGCGGCGCGCTGCATGAATTGCGGCATCCCCTATTGTCACAATGGTTGTCCGGTGAACAACATCATCCCGGACTGGAACCACCTGGTCTATGAAGGCGACTGGCGCGAGGCGCTGGTGAATTTGCATTCGACCAACAACTTCCCGGAGTTCACCGGCCGCGTCTGCCCCGCGCCCTGCGAGGCGAGCTGCACGCTGAACATCATCGACAAGCCGGTGACGATCAAGTCGATCGAATGCGCGATCGTCGATCGCGGGTGGAAGGAAGGCTGGATCGAGCCGCAGATTCCGGAAGAGAAGACCGGCAAATGCGTGGCCGTGGTCGGTTCCGGCCCCGCCGGCATGGCCTGCGCCCAGCAATTGGCGCGCGCCGGCCATTCGGTGACGCTGTTCGAGAAGAACGACCGCTGCGGCGGGTTGCTGCGCTACGGCATTCCCGACTTCAAGATGGAAAAGCACCTGATCAACCGGCGGCTGGTGCAGATGGAAGCCGAAGGCGTGACCTTCAAGACATCCTCCGAAGTCGGCGTCGATGTCTCGATGAAGTCGCTGAAGGAGAATTTCGACGCCATCGTGCTGGCCGGCGGGGCCGAGAATGCGCGCCCGCTGCAGATTCCCGGCGCGGAGATGCCGGGCGTCCGGCTGGCGATGGAATTCCTCACCCAGCAGAACAAGCGCAATGCCGGCGACAGCGAAGAGCGCGCCGCGCCGCGCGGCACGCTGACCGCCACGGGCAAGCATGTGATCGTGATCGGCGGCGGCGATACCGGCTCCGACTGCGTCGGTACCTCCAACCGCCAGGGCGCCAAATCGGTCACCCAGATCGAGATCATGCCCAAGCCGCCCGAGCATGAGGACAAGGGGCTGACCTGGCCCGACTGGCCGATGAAGCTGCGCACCTCCAGCAGCCATGAAGAGGGCGTGGACCGCGACTGGTCGGTGCTGACCAAGGAAGTGGTCGGCGAAAACGGCGTGGTTACCGGCCTCAAATGCGCGCGGATCGAATGGGAAGGTCGCGAGATGAAGGAAATCCCGGGCAGCGAATTCGTGCTGCCGGCGGACCTGATCCTGCTCGCCATGGGCTTCCTCGGCGCGAAAAAGACCGGAATGCTCGACCAGGCCGGCGTGCAATTGACCGAGCGCGGCAATGTCGACGCGAATACAGAGGATTACCATACGAGCGAGGACATGATCTTTGCCTGCGGCGATATGCGCCGCGGCCAGAGCCTCATCGTATGGGCGATCCGCGAGGGCCGCCAGGCCGCGCGCGCGGTTGACGAAGCGCTGATGGGCGCTAGCGAACTTCCACGCTGAGCCGGTCCGGCCGGTCGATTCCTCGGCCGGCCGCCAAGAGAATACGAGGAGGGGCGCGGATCGATGCCGACTATCGCCACGCTGACGATGAACCCGACGATCGACGTCGCTTACGAGGTCAACCAGGTCCGCCACACGCACAAGATGCGCGGGCGCAAGGCCAATTACGATCCCGGCGGCGGCGGCATCAATGTCGCGCGCGTGTTCGGCCGGCTGAGCGGTAACGCCAATTGCTATTACCTCTCGGGCGGCGCCGCCGGCGCCATGCTCGACGTGCTGCTCAACCAGCGCTGTTTCGCGCGCAAGCCGATCACCATCGCCGGCAATACTCGCATCGCCACCAATATCTTCGAACGGTCCACCGGCCACGAATTCCGTTTCGTGCCGCCCGGCCCGGAAGTGACGCCGGAGGAATGCGCCGCCTGCCTCGCCGCGCTCTCGGAGGCAGAGGGGCAGTTCCTGGTCGCGAGCGGCTCGCTGCCGCCGGGCGTGCCCGACGATTTCTACGCGCAGGTCGGCCGCATCGCCAATGAGCGCGGCATTCGCCTGGTACTCGACAGTTCGGGCGACGCGCTGCGCGCCGGGCTGGCCGGCGGCGGCGTCTATCTCGCCAAGCCGAGCGAAAGCGAACTGGCCGGGCTGGTCGGCCGCGAACTCGACACGATCGAGGAGATCGAGGCTGCCGCGGCGGAGATCGTCGGTGCCGGGCAGGCCGAAATGGTCGCCGTCACGCTGGGCGAAAAAGGCGGATTGCTGGTCTCCGCCACGGGCAGCCTGTTTCTGCCCGCGATCAAGGTGGAAGTGAAAAGCGCCACTGGCGCGGGGGACAGCTTCGTTGCCGCGATGCTCTATCGCCTGACCGTGGGCGACACGCCCGAACAGGCGTTCCGCTACGGCATGGCCGCCGGGGCCGCCGCCGCGATCACGGCCGGCACCGATCTGTGCTTCCCCGAGGATATCGAGCGGCTATTCGCGCAATATACGGAGAACGCGGCGAGCTAGCCCTTATCGGCTTCGTCTTCTTCCAGCGCGGCGATCGCGCGGTCGACCAGCGAGATCAGCAGCGCCATGTCCTCCGGCCCGAGGGCATCGCGCACCGGCGCTTCCTGCTGGGTGACGAGGCCGAACAACGCGTGCATCATCTCCTCGCCTTCCGGCGTGACGCGCAAGGTGTTGCGCCGCCGATCGGCCAGCGAACGGTCGCGCGCGGCAAGGCCCCGCCGCTCCAGCTCGTCGACGATCCCGACCAGGCCGGACTTGTTGATGCCGGCCTGCCGGGCAAGCGCAATTTGCGAACTGCCAGGATTGGCCGCGACCAGCGCCAGCACGGTCAGCGATCCGGTCGGCAGGCCATGCGGTGCGGAAGCGGTGATCGAGCGCATCTGCATGGCGTTGCGCAGCAGCCGGATGCGCGGACCGATCGAACCCGAAAGGATGCCCCAATCCATCAGCTCGCGCGCGGTGGCGCCGGACTTTGTCATCTTCTCGGTCATCCCATTGCCCCTCGCACCCCGTCGCGCAATTTGCAACACGGTCGCCAATGGCCCATCTCGCACAACTCGTGAAAGGATAATCGCGTGCGGATCAGACCATTGCACCCGCTATTCGCCGCCGAGCTGCTCGGCGCCGATCTCTCGCGCCCGCCCGATGCCCATCTGGTCGAGACGGTGGAACAGGCGATGGCGCGCCACGGCGTGCTGGTGATCCGCGATGCCGACATCACCGACGAGCAGCACAAGGCCTTCAGCCGCGCCTTCGGCCCGCTCGAACTGCCGAGCCGGACGAGCGGGAAGCATCCCATGGAAGGCGGCAGGCGGACGTTCGACCCCGAACTGTTCTATGCCGGCAACCTCGATCGCGACGGCAATATCATCGCCTATGGCGCGGAAGAGGCGCGGCTCTCGCAAGGCGCGGAACGGTTCCACACCGACAGTTCGTTCCACGCAATGGCCACGAAATGGTCGCTGCTGCGCGGCTGCGACACGCCGCCGCCCGAAGCCGGGGGCGATACCTGCTTCGCCGATGCCCGCGCCGCCTATGACGAATTGCCCGCCGCCACCCGCGAGCGGATCGAGGATATGGTGGGCATTCACGATTTCTGGGAAGGCCGCCGCCATGCCGGGCTGAAAGGCGAGATCACGCCGGAAATGCGCCGCATCATCCCCTTCCCGGCCGTGAGCCACCCGCTGGTGCGGACGATGCCGAACGGGCGCAAGGCGCTTTATATCGGCGGCCATTGCGTCGGCATCGAAGGGATGGATGCGGAGCTGGGCCGTGCGCTCGTCGAATCGCTCTATGCCCATGCCACGCAGGACCGCTTCGTCTATCGCCACCACTGGCAGCGGCACGATCTGGTGATCTGGGACAATCGCTGCACCATGCATGCCGCGACGCCGCTGCTTTCAAACGATTATCGCCGCGACATGCGCCGCACCACGATCAACGAGGGCGGGCCGGAAACCTCCGCCTATCGCTGGATGGGGCTGGAAGAACCGGCCTGAGGCCCCGACCTGAGGACCCGCCGCGCTACCAGTCGATCGCGCCGCGCCCATGCTCTTGGAGGAAGGCATTGGCCTTGCTGAAGGGGCGGGAGCCGAAGAAGCCGCGATGGGCGGAAAGCGGGCTCGGATGCGGGGAGCGGATGATCAGGTGCCTGTCGCTGTTGGCCAGTTCCGGAATGCGCGCGGCCTTGCCCTGGGCATGGCTGCCCCACAGTATGAACACGCTCGGCTCCTCGCGCGCGGCCACCGCCGCCACCGCCGCATCGGTGATCGCTTCCCAGCCGCGCCCGGCATGACTGCCCGCCTTGCCCGATTCCACCGTCAGCGAATTGTTGAGCAGAAGGACGCCCTGCTTCGCCCAGCGTTCCAGATTGCCGCTGGCGGGCGGCGCCACCCCGATATCGTCCTGCAATTCCTTGTAGATATTCGCCAACGAGGGCGGCACCCGTACGTCTTCCGGCACGGAGAAACTGAGCCCATGCGCCTGGCCCGGGCCATGATAGGGATCCTGCCCGAGAATCACGACCTTGACCTTGTCGAGCGGAGTCAGCTCCAGCGCGCGCAGGCGCATGCCGCGCGGCGGGAAGACCTGCTTGCCCGCCTCCTCTTCCGCCCGCAGCCAGCCGCCGAGGCGGCGCGATTCCCGGCTCTCCAATATGGGGGCCAGCGCCTCCCGCCAGCTTTCCGGCACCTTCTCGCTCATGCCCGGTTCCTATCCCGGCCGCGCCGCGCGGGCCAGCGGGCTCTTCCCCTCTTTCCCCGATGCTCCTAAGGGCTGTCGCCCATGGCAGTTTATTTCCACGAAGAAGACCTTCCCGAAAGCGTTCTGGCGCCCGGCCCGATCGCCGTCGATACCGAAACGATGGGGCTAATCACCCCGCGCGACAGGCTGTGCCTGGTGCAGATCAGCGACGGGCAGGGCGACGAGCACCTGGTGCGCTTCGCCAAGGGCAGCGCCTTCGACGCGCCGAACCTGAAAGCCGTGCTGGCCGATCCGGCGCGGACCAAGCTCTATCACTTCGCCCGCTTCGACCTCGCGGCGATCGAATATTATCTCGGCGTCACCGCCGCGCCGGTATTCTGCACCAAGATCGCCAGCAAGCTGACGCGGACCTTCACCGATCGTCACGGGCTGAAGAACATCGTCAGCGAATTGCTGGGCCAAGATATTTCCAAGCAGCAGCAATCGAGCGATTGGGGCGCGCCGGAGATCAACGAGGCACAGCGCGAATATGCGGCCTCCGACGTGCGCTATCTCCACCGGCTGGTCGAAGTGTTCGAGGAGCGGCTGGCCCGCGAAGGACGGCGCGAGATCGCGCAGGCCTGTTTCGATTTCCTGCCGGCGCGTGCGCGGCTGGACATCGCCGGCTGGGCCGACAAGGACATTTTCAGCCACGAAGCCTGAGACGGGAGGCGTGACGCAAGGGCGATGACCGAGAAGGCCGACCACCTCCGCGACCGGCGCCGGGCCTTCGCCGCACCGGGCAGCTCGCTGGACCGGACCGTGCGCTGGCTGGCGCTGGGCCTGCCGGCGCTGGTGGGCGCGGTGGCCGCGACCATGCTGATCGCCCCGCTCAGCCCGCGCGGCGAAGTGAGCTTCCTGCTCGATCGCAACAAGGTGGCCATCGCCGACGACCGGCTGCGCGTCGATCACGCCGTCTATCGCGGCGAGGATGCGCGCGGGCGGCCCTTCTCGCTTTCCGCCGGGGATGCCGTGCAGCGCAGCGCCACCGTGCCGGTGGTGGAATTGCGCGACCTCACCGCGCGGCTGCTGCTGACCGATGGCCCGGCCGTGCTCAGCGCCGCATCGGGCGATTACAATATCGACCGGGAAACGGTGCAGATCGACGGCATCGTGAATTTCAGCGCGGCCGATGGCTATCGCATGTCGGCCAGCAACGTCTCCGCCAGCCTTCCGGACCGCAGCCTGTTCGGCAATGGCCGGGTAGAGGGCTCGACACCGGCAGGCACCTTCTCGGCCGACAGCATGCGCGCCAACCTCACCCAACGCACCGTGACGCTGATCGGCAATGCCCGGTTGCACATGGTGCCCTCGCAACTGCGCATGCCATGACTTCCCTTGGCCCCTCCGCAGCCGTAAGGACCGCAGCGATGGACGCAACCACGCCGACGAACCGCCTGCATTCGCTGAAGCGCACCGCGTTCCGCTCGCTCGCGGGCGGCTTTCTCGCCGCGTCGCTTGTCGGGCTCGCTTTCCAGACGCTGGCCGGCGCGCAGGGTTTCGCCAGCTTCAATTCCAGCCAGCCGGTGGATTTCGCCGCCGATCGGATCGAATTGCAGGACCGGCAGGATCGCGTGGTGCTGTCCGGCAATGTCGTCTTCACCCAGGGCGACATGCGGATGACGGCGGGGCGCACCACGGTCGCCTATACGAATGAGGACCGGCTGCGCATCCAACGGATCGACGCGACCGGCGGCGTCACCGTGACGCGCGGCGGCGAACAGGCGAAGGGCGCGGCCGGGATCTACGATTTCAACAAGCGCCTGATCATCCTGTCGGGCGGGGTGACGCTGAAGCGCAATGGCGACACGCTGAATGGCGGGCGGCTGGTGATCGACCTGCGTTCCGGCCTGTCCAGCGTCGATGGCCGCGCCGGCACACCCACGGGCGAGAATCCCGGCGGCCGCGTGACCGGCACCTTCACCGTTCCCGACCAATAATCGCCAGCTTAGTGACTTTTTCGGATTCGCATCCTATCTGGGCTGTGTGATGCACTGCTTGGCCACCACCACGGACACTACCATCACCCCGGCAATCCCGGGGCGTTCGGCCGCGTCCTGACCGCAGCCGACGCCGCCCGGGAACGGGCGGCCTGGCGTCACCTCCCGTTTCCCGATTTTCTCATGACCGGCGCCGGGACTTTCGGCGCGCGCAGCTTTGTGCCATCGCGCCGCAAACGGAAAGACGGCCCAGAATGAGCGAAATGTTGAAGATCAGCCTGCCCGACGGTTCGGTTCGCGAAATGCCGCCCGGCTCCACGCCCGCCGATGTCGCCGCCGCGATCGGCCCCGGCCTTGCCAAGGCCGCGCTGGCCGCGCGCGTGAACGGCGAAGTGCGGGACATCACCCGCCCGCTGGAAGGCGATGCCGAACTGGCGCTGATCACCAGCCGCGACGAGGAAGACGCGCTGGAACTGGCGCGGCACGATTATGCCCATGTGCTGGCCGAAGCGGTGCAGGCGCTGTGGCCCGACACGCAAATCACTTTCGGCCCGGCGACGGATGACGGCTTCTACTATGATTTCGCCCCCGGCAAGCGCGGCCCGTTCACGGAGGAAGACCTCCCCGTGATCGAGGAGAAAATGCGCGAGATCATCAAGGCCGACAAGCCGCTGGTCCGCGAGGAGTGGAGCCGCGACCGGCTGATCGAATGGTTCAAGGCCAATGGCGAGAGCTTCAAGGCCGAATGGGCGGCCGAACTGCCCGAAGGCGAGGCGCTGACGGTCTATCATTCGGGCGAGGACTGGCTGGACCTGTGCCGCGGCCCGCATCTTGCCTCCACCGGCAAGCTCGATCCGCAGGCCTTCAAGCTGACGCGCGTATCCGGCGCCTATTGGCGCGGCGACCAGAAGAACGCGATGCTGAGCCGCATCTACGGCACGGGCTGGCTCAACAAGAAGCAGCTCAACGAACATCTCGTCCGGCTGGAAGAAGCGGCCAAGCGCGACCACCGCAAGCTCGGCGCGGAGATGGACCTGTTCCACCTGCAGCAGGAAGCGCATGGCAGCGTCTTCTGGCATCCGCAGGGCTATATCATCTGGCGCGAGCTGGAAGCCTATATGCGCCGCGCGATCGACGGCGCGGGCTATCGCGAAGTGAAGACGCCGCAGGTGATGGACGCCCGCCAGTGGGAGCAGTCCGGCCATTGGGGCAAATATCGCGAGAACATGTTCGTGATCCCCGACGAGGTGCCCAATACGGAGGATGAGGGCCCGCTAGTGTCCGACGCCGCCGAGTGGATGGCACTGAAGCCGATGAACTGCCCCGCGCATGTGCTGATCTTCAAGCAGGGCATCAAAAGCTATCGCGACCTGCCCTTGCGCATTTACGAGAATGGCTGCTGCCACCGCAACGAGCCGCATGGCGCGCTGCACGGCCTCATGCGCGTGCGCCAGTTCACGCAGGACGATGCGCATATCTTCTGCCGCGAGGACCAGATCGTGGACGAGGTGCGCAAGTTCTGCGCGCTGGCCGACCGGATCTACAAAGATTTCGGCTTCACCTATTCGATCAAGCTCGCCCTGCGCCCCGACCAGCGTTTCGGCACGGAGGAAATGTGGGACCAGGCCGAAGCCGAATTGCGCAATGCCGTGGTCTCCGCCGGCATGGCGACCGAGGAATTCGGCTGGGAAGAACTGCCCGGCGAAGGCGCCTTCTATGCGCCCAAGCTGGAATGGCACCTGACCGATGCGATCGGGCGGACCTGGCAGGTCGGCACGATCCAGTCCGACCGCGTACTGCCCGAACGGCTCGACGCCTCCTACATCGCCGAGGATGGCGAGCGGCATCGTCCGGTCATGCTCCACCGCGCGATTTTCGGCAGCTATGAGCGTTTCATCGGCATATTGATCGAACATTTCGCCGGCAGGCTGCCGCTGTGGCTCGCGCCGGTGCAGGCCGTGGTGGCGACAATCGTTTCCGACGCCGACGACTATGCGAAGGAAGCCGTGGCCAGACTGCAGGCGGCGGGCATTCGCGTTGAAAGCGACCTGCGCAACGAGAAGATCAACTACAAGGTGCGCGAACATTCGGTGAAGAAGGTTCCGCATCTGCTGGTGGTCGGCAAGCGCGAGGCCGAGGAAGGCACGGTGGCGATGCGCACCCTGGGCGAGAAGGAACAGAAATTCCTCTCGCTCGACGAAGCGATCGCGCTGCTGAAGGAAGGCGCTACCGCCCCGGACCTGCGCTGACCGCAGAGCCGGGGGCCTGTTTTCCGGTTCCGGCCCCGGCACGGAAATCTCATGCTTGCTTTAGGTTGCCTATTCCCCGTCCTCCTCGCCATCGGCGGGGCGATGCTCGGCGCTATGCTGGCCGGCGATACCGGCGCGCTATGGGGCGGACTGGGCGGACTGGCGCTGGGCTCCGCCGTCCCGGCGGTGCTGCTGGCCGGGCTGGCCTCGGCGCGGAGGAACTAGGGGGAGTGGGGGGCGATCTCGGCCAGACACCGCCTTTCCCTGCACTCCGCCCGCTCCGATCTCGTTAAGGGACCGGACTGCCTTTAGCGCAACGAATAGGCCGCGATCATGCCCGAACTCGGAGAACTCACCACCAGTTGCGCGTCGGGTGTGATCGCCAACGATCCGGGCGTTGTGGCGGACCAGGCCGGCTCATGGCTCGTGAGGTCGATCGCGTAGATCCCCAAATCGGTGCTGACGAAAGCCAGCGTGTCGGTCACGACGATATTGCCGATAAACGTCTCACCCGCCGGCAAGGGCCACGCCCATTTCACCTCCCCCGTCAGTTCGTCGATCGCATCGAATTCCGACGTCTGGTTGCTCGCGGCATAGACCGTGCCGTCACCTACCGCCGGGATGCCGGTGTATCCGCTTGCCGAGCGCCAGCGATAGGTCCCCTTCTCGATATCGTAGCTGACCAAGGGGAAGGAAGCGGAATATGTGCCCTGACCATTGCCGGAATAGGCTATGACATGATTGTCCGAACCAATCATTGGCGTACCGCCATAAGAATATCCGTGCCATTGCCAGAACGGGTCCTCAATGGACTTAACGATCGCGCCATTTTCTTTGTCTATTACATCAAGATTGCCCGAGTAGTAATATAGATACTTGGAATCGACTGCTGGCGCTTCGCCATCCCAAGTTTTGCCGCCCGATCCGCTTGTTTGCCACGCATCGGCGAACTTATCGAGATCCCAAGCATAGACCTCGTTCCCATAATATCCCGAGGCGATATAGACGCTGTCATCGTATATGGTTGGCGGGGCGAAGGTCGACCACTGTGCGGCAAAGGTCATGTTCTGCTTGAACTTTCCGCTCTCCGCGTCGAGCGCCACCAGTGGATTGTAGCCTGACGATGTGAACATCGTCGCGAACAGCACATAGTCGGCCGAGAGAGACGGGCCGCTGGCATCGGAGACATTGCCCAAGCTGTAGTGCCAGCGTTCGGTGCCCGTAGCTGAGTCCAGCGCCACGGCGGTGCTCGACCCGTCCGAACCGAGCTGGGTTGCGTAGATCGTTCCGGCCCTTGCCGCCACTTCCCGAAAGCTTGTCGTGGCCGAAGGCGCGTATTGCCATACCTTGGCAATCTTTGCCGGATCGAATGTCGCGTGGACATATCCATTATGCGACGGGTTGCGCTGACGCGTCGTCCAATCGGACAGCTTCACATCGAGCGTGTAATCGAAGCTCTTCGTGGAACCGGGATATACCGTGGCGCACCCCGCGTCCTTGCAGAGCTTGAACGTGACAGCCGTCTTGTAAGTCGTCGCTGCAAGGCCGCCAATGGTCTTGAAATTGGCGGTGATCTTATTTCCTGCCTGCTCGATATCTCCATCAAGGGAAAGAAGCGAGCTGTCGAAATCGAGAACCGGAACGACCGGGTCAGTCGAGCTTCCTGAATAGGTCGCATCAAAGGTGAAGGACGCAACGGAATTTTCTTCGGGCGCAGTCTGGTTTTCGGCGGACGGCGTCAAAGTGACCGTCAGTGTCGGCACCGCGGGAACCGAAGTATCCGAACCATCGCCACAGCTACTTAAAACAACAAGAACAATAACCGAAGCGACCTTGCGCATTCCCAATTCTCCACGTGATTCGATTTGATCGAAAATGGACAAAAAGGGGCAAGCGCAGTCCAAAACGACGCACTGCACGATTCAGAAAATCTGAATGCTACCCCCATGTATTGATGTATCTGGAAGAGAAATGAGATTTGCGCAATTATTTATTTAAATTGACATAATTGGCGAGCAGAGTGGACGCTGCAGAGAGTAATACGCGATGACTACACGGCAGAAATTTGCAGTTTTGCAGCCATTCGTCTTGTGATGCGAGAGATCGCGAGACCTGTGCGCCGCGGTCCCGGCCATCATGCTCCGTGCCCTGGCTTCGGCGCGCAAGCGTCACTGAGCGACCCGGCGCGGCGGAGGGTTTCTAGCCGACCGCGCCGCCGATCAGGCTGTCCGGATCGTAAGCCTGCTTGATCGACATCAGCCGGGCGTAATTCTCTCCGAAGGCGGCGTGCTGCCGCCCCGGCTCGTCGCGATCGACATAGTTGAGATAGACCCCGCCCGAGGCATGGGGCGCCAGCGCATCGAACAGGCTGCGGGTTCGCGCCATTTCCTCGGCATCCCGCGCGGGATCGACCCAGCCGGTGGAAATTCCGAGATTGTATCGCGCCTTGCGGTGAGGAAAGGCCGTCGCCTCCGGCGCCACGCGCCCGGCCGCACCGCCCATCCCTTCGATAAATAGCTGGGTGAATTCCCCGGGTATCTCGCGCGCCCAGGCGACGGCGAGATCGATCGCCTCGTCATGCAAATCGTCGAGGAAATGGGATTTCCAGTAATAGCGATTCCCGGGCGGGCTGCTTTGCGCGAAGCTCTTCTGGAATTCGACGTAAGGCTGTTCGCCGATAAAGGCGAAGAACGGCTCGGCCAGTTCCAGCAGCGGGGCCAGCACGCTGCGGCCGATTGCCGGGTCTCCGGCATGGCAGGCCACGATGGCGGCGCAGGGCTTGCCCTGGAACGCTTCGGGGAAGGGATCGATCGGCGGCACTTTCACCAGCACGGCATCGCAGCCGACCTCGTCCGGAGCGCCGGCCATGAAGGCGCGGAAGGATTTGAGGATAAGCTCCGCTTCCTCGTAGGGATAGAATGCCTGGGCGACGACGACCTCGGTCCCGATATCATGTAGCGCGAAATCGAAACGGGTGACGATCCCGAACTGGCCACCCCCGCCGCGCAGCGCCCAGAACAGATCCGGGTTCTCGCTTTCGCTGGCTTCGACGATCTCACCATTCGCGAGCACCACTTCGGCCCCGATCATGCTGTCGATGGTCAAGCCGAGCTTGCGCACCAGGAAGCCGACGCCGCCGCCCAGCGTCAGCCCACCCGCGCCGGTGGCGGGATCGACGCCCGCCGTCACCGCCAGGCCATGTGCCTGGGTCGCGGCATCCAGATCGCCCAGCTTGGCGCCGCCTTCGACATGGGCGACCCTGCGCTCGGGATCGACGGTGACTTTCGACATGCGCGAAAGATCGACCACCAGCCCGCCGTCCCGCAGCGAAGCGCCCGATACCGAATGTCCGCCGCCCCGCGCGGTGACCGTCAAACCGGCCTCCCTCGCGAAACCGACCGAGCGGACCACATCCCCGACCAAAGCGCATTCGACGACCAGCGCCGGCTTCCGGTCGATCATCCCGTTCCATTGTCTGCGCACGCTGTTGAAGGACGAATCCGCGGGAGAATGAACATCTCCCTCAATCGAGCTTGCAAAGCCGCCAAGTAGTGCTTGATCCAACATACCTGCCCCCCGGAGGTGTTCGGCCCCGGAGTATTGCAGGTTTCGTTATTTGGGCAAGTTCGACCGCAGCGACGTCAGGCGCCGGGCATTTATGTCGGTTTCGGGCGCAGTCGCGCCGGTCGCTGCTTCAGCGAGGAACGCGAGAACGGGTCAGAAGGGCAGCGCTTCGCCGGCGACAATCAGCGCGCAGGCGCAAGCGAACACGATCAGCAGGCGCAGGAATTCCGCGCTGCGTGCCGCGAGATCGGCAGAGATTGCTGATGCATTGCCCATGCGCGTCATTTTCGCGCGCAAATCCTAACGAAAAGTTACCAAGCCGCGGCTAGAGCGACGGGACATGCTGGCTCGCGCAATGGAAGCTGCCGCCGCCGGCCAGCACCGCGTCGGCCATCACGCCGATCACGGCGCGATGCGGGAACAGCTCGCGCACTGCAGCCACGCCGTCCTCGTCATGCACGGAGCCGTATGTCGGCACGACCACGATATGATTGCAGACCGCGAAATTCATATAGCTCGCCGGCTCGATGAAATCGCCCTCGTCCATGAGGCCGGGCGAGGGGATATCGGCCACGTCGAGCCCGAAATCGCGCGCCCGCGCCCGCGCATCGGCATAGACGACGGCGTTGGGATCGTCCGGCCCGCTCGGCAGCGGGATCGCCAGCCGACCCGGCGCGACAAAGCGCGCGAGATTGTCGACATGGCCGTCCGTATGGTCGTTCAGCAACCCGTCGCCCAGCCACAGGATACGCTTGAAGCCGAGATCCTGCGCAAGGTTGCCGGCGATCTCCTTCCGGGTGAGGCCCGGATTGCGGTTGGGATTGAGCAGGCATTGCTCGGTGGTGACGACGAGCCCGGTGCCGTCCGTATCGATCGCCCCGCCTTCGAGCACCCAGTCGCGACTGTCGCAATGCAGGCCGGCGGAAGCGGCGAGCGCGGCGCCCACCGTGCGATCGCCCTCCATCTCGAACTTGCCGCCCCAGCCATTAAAGCCGAAGCGCCGGGCGACGCGCCTGCCCTCGCCATCGAGCAGGACCAGCGGGCCTGTATCGCGCAGCCAGATATCGCCATAGCAATGCCGCTCACAGGTGACCGCGCCGCTGACGAGATCGCGCGCCCGCGCCTCATTGGCCGCATCGCGCACCACCAGCCGCACCTCCTGCCCGGTTTCGGCCACCGCATTGGCGAATGCGGCGATCTGTTCCTGCGCGCGGTGGAGCACGTCGGGCCATTCATGCGGATCGTGCGGAAAGCCGATCCAGATCCAGTCCTGCGGCGCGAATTCGGCCGGCATGCGCATGGTCATGGCGCTCAGCACCCACCCTCGGCGGCGGCGCAGCTTTCGTCGCGAATGGCGCGGAATTCGTCGCCCTCGTTCCAGTTGGGCCAGTCATCGGTTTCGGCGAGCATGCGGCTGAGGCGGTAATAGAGCTGCAAATCCTGCATTACGCCGCTCCAGTCCCAATTCGGATCGTATTCATCATCCGGCCCGTGATAGGCGTTGTCGCGATAGGCCGCCGAATAGGCTTCGCCCGCCTCGCGGCCGCCATCGACCAGGTCTTCGCCGCCATCGATATAGAACATCGGGACGCCGCGCTTGGCGAAGCTGAAGTGGTCGGAGCGGTAGTAATAGCCGGCCTGCGGCGCGCTGTCGGGCGTGGCCACGCGGCCGAGATCCGCCAGCGCGTGGTCGAGATAGGCGTCGAGCGAACTTTTCCCCCCGCCGACCACGGTGACATCCTTCGCCGGGCCGGCGAGGAAGAGGGCGTCCATGTTGATTCCGCCGACCGTCTTGGCGAGCGGGAAGACCGGGTTCGCGCCGTAATATTCGGAGCCGAGCAGGCCGGATTCCTCCGCCGTTACAGCAAGATAGACCAGCGTTCGGGTGGCGGGGCCGGCCTTTACATTGGCTTCAGCCAGCGCGACCAGCGCGGCGGTGCCGGTGGCGTTGTCGATCGCGCCGTTGCAGATATCGTCACCCTCCGCATTCGGCGTGCAATGGCCGAGATGGTCCCAATGCGCTGAATTGAGGACATATTCATCGGGCCGCTCGCTGCCGGGCAGGATACCGATCACGTTTTTCGAGGCGAATTTGCGGATCGAATTGTCGAATCCGGTCGAGGCGGTGAGGCCAAGTGCAACGGGTTTGAAACCGGGCCGCTTCGCCGCCGCGGAGAGAGTAGAAAAGTCTTTCCCTGCCGCCTTCACGATCGCCTCGGCCACGCCCTTCTGCACCCAGCCATTGACCATGGTCTGATCGGCCCCGCCATTGCTCCGCTCGGCATAGGCCTGCGGGCCGGACCAGCTGCTTTCGACCACGTTCCAGCCATAGGCGGCCGGGTAATCCTCATGCACGATCAGCGCGGCGGCGGCACCTTGCCGGGCGGCTTCCTCGAACTTGTAGGTCCAGCGGCCGTAATAGGTCATCGCCTTGCCGTTGAACGTGCCTTCCAGCTCGTCGCTGTCATAATCGGGATCGTTGACCAGGATCAGCGCGGTCTTGCCGTGCATGTCCACGCCTTCGTAATCGTTCCAGCCCTTTTCCGGCGCGTTGATGCCGAAGCCGACGAAGACGATCTCGCTATCATCGAGATCGGTCCGCTCGTCCTCGCGATAGGTGACGCCGACCCAGTCCTTGCCCGATTCGAAGCGCATATCGGCCGCCGGCCCGCCGATTCGCAGCGGCTCGAAATCCTTGGCGGTGATTTCCACCAGCGGCACGTCCTGGAACCAGCTGCCCTTATTGCCCGGCTGCAGTCCGGCCTCGGCGAATTTCTTCACCAGGTAATCGAGCGTCTTCTCCTCGCCCGGCGTGCCCGGTTCGCGGCCCTCGAACGCGTCGGAGGAAAGCGTCTTCGTCACCTCCTTCATCGTCGCTTCCGAAATATCGCCGGGCGCCACCTCGGGGAAATCCGGCCCGGCCGCCTGGGCACTGCAGGCGGCGAGGGCGAGCGCCCCAAGGACGGCGAAGGAATTGCGAAGCATCGGGAAAACCACCTTTCGGGCTCTGATCGGCCGCGACTGTGGCAAAGCCCCGCCCGCGCCGCAAGCCGCCCCGGCTCGGCTCTTGCCCTCGCACCGCTTGCCATGCAGGGCTGGCGCCATGTCGGGCAATTGGCAGGCAGCGATCGATCGCGCGCGGGCGCATGCGCCCTTCCTCGCCCTTGCCCTGCAGCGCCGCCCGGAACTGGCGGCCATGCTGGAAAAGGGCGAGGGCGAAAAGGCGCTGGAGCAAGCCCGCGCCGCCGGGACCGACGCCGACAGCGTAGAAACCGCCCTGCGGCGCGAGCGGCTCTCGCTGGCGCTGGTGCTGGCGATCGGCGACCTTGCCGGCGCCTTCTCGCTCGCCCGGGTCATGGGCGAACTCAGCGCTTTCGCCGACCGCGCGCTGGATGCCGCCATTGCCGAGGCGATCCGCCGCCGCGTGCCCGATGCCGAGCCCGCGGGCTTCGTCGCGCTGGCGCTGGGCAAGCAGGGCGCGAAAGAGCTCAATTACAGTTCCGACATCGATCCGATCCTGCTGTTCGATCCCGCCACCCTGCCGAAGCGCGGGCGCGACGAGCCGGGCGAGGCGGCGCAGCGCTATGCCCGCACGATCATGGAACTGCTGACGCACCAGACTGGCGAAGGCTATGTCTTCCGCGTCGATCTGCGGCTGCGCCCGGCCTCCGAGATCACCCCGCTGGCGATCCCGATCGGGGCGGCGCTGACGCATTACGAAAGCTCTGCACTGGCGTGGGAGCGCGCCGCCTTCATCCGCGCGCGGGCCTGCGCCGGCGATATCGCGAAGGGCGAAGCCTTTCTCGCGGCTATCCGGCCCTTCGTCTGGCGCGGCAGCCTGGATTTCACCGCCATCGAGGAAATTCGCCGGCTGACCGCGCGCATCCGCCAGGCCTATGACGGGCCGCGCGAGCCGGGCCCCGGCTTCGATATCAAGCGCGGACGCGGCGGCATTCGCGAAATCGAGTTCTTCGCTCAGACGCACCAGCTCGTGCATGGCGGCCGCCGCCCGTCGCTGCGGGTGCGCGGCACGCGCGCGGCGCTCGACGCGCTGGCGGCGGAGGGAATCATCCCGGCCGAGAACGCCGCCCTGCTGGGCACCTCCTATGACCGGCTGCGCGTGATCGAGCACCGGCTGCAGATGGTGGAGGACCGGCAGACGCACAGCCTGCCCACCGATCCCGCCGCGCTGGACAATGTCGCCCGGCTGGACGGGCTGGAAAGCGGCGAAGAGCTAGTGGCGGAACTGCGCAGCCTCTGCGCCGCGGTGGCCCAGCTCTATTCCGACCTGCTGGGCGAGGAGGACGAGGAGGAGATGCCCGCGCTCGATCCCGCGCGGCAACAGCTCTTCGCCCGGCGGATCGAGCGGTGGAAGGAAACGATCCGCAGCCTGCGCGGCGCGGAAGCGCGCGCGGCCTTCGACGCGATCGTGCCGACTCTGGTGGAGGATCTGGCGCAGGCGCATGAACCGGAACGGGCCATGGTGCGCTGGGAAACCTTTCTGGCGAAATTGCCAAGCGCAGTTAACCTTTTTCGCCTGTTCGAACAGCGCCCCGGCCTGCTCGACCAGGTGCTGCGCGTGCTCACCCTGGCCGAACCGCTGGCAGACGAGCTTGCCCGGCGGCCCGAACTGCTCGACCGGATGATCGACCACAGCGCGCTCGACCTGCCCGGCCCGGTCGAAGTGCTGGCGCGAAGCATGCAGGCGCGCGAAGCCGGCGGCGATTACGAACGCAAGCTCGACCGGCTGCGGCAGGTCGTGGGCGAGGAACGTTTCGCGCTCGGCGTGCAGCTGATCGAGGCGCGGCACGATCCGCTGGAGATCGCCGCCGGGCTCGCCCGCGTGGCCGAAGCCGCGCTGGGTACCGCGGCGGAGGCCGCCTGCGCCGAATTCGAACGGGCGCATGGCAAGGTGCCGGGCGGCGAATTGCTGGTGCTCGGCCTCGGCCGGCTCGGCGGCGGATCGCTCACCCATGCCTCCGATCTCGATCTCATCTACCTGTTCACCGCCGAGATCGGCGTCGAATCCGATGGGCCGCGCCCGCTCACCGCCTCGCTCTATTTCAACCGGCTGGCCCAGCGCGTCACCGCCGCGCTGAGCGTCCCCACGGCCGAGGGCGCGCTTTACGAGATCGACACCAGGCTGCGCCCACAAGGCGCGCAGGGCCCGCTCGCCGTCAGCCTCGACAGCTATGCGCGCTACCAGACGCAGGATGCCTGGACCTGGGAGCATATGGCGCTGTGCCGCGCGCGGCCCGTCTTCGGCTCCGCCGCGGGGCAGGCGGAACTGGCGCGAATCACCCGCGCGGTGCTGGAAACGCCGCACGATCCCGAAACGCTGCGTGCCCGCGTGCTCAAGATGCGGGCCGACATGGCCGCGCACAAGCCGCCCAAGGGCCCGCTCGACGCCAAGCTGCAGCGCGGCGGGCTCGTCGATTGCGAGTTCATCATCCACTACCTGCAATTGCGCGAGGGGATCGCCTTCCATCCTGCGCTGGAGGAGGCGATCGCCGAACTGGCCGCGGCCGGGCTGCTGCCGGATAGCTTCGCCGGGCATTTCGCCTTCCTCGCCAGATTGCTCGTCTCCGCCCGGCTGCTGGCGCCGGACGGCACCGAACCGCCGCTGGCCGCGCGCGAGGCATTGGCCCGCGCCTGCCATTGCGAGAATTACGCTGGCCTCTTGAACCGACTGGCCGAAGCGCGGCATGGCGTCGCCGCCAGCTGGACCGCGCTGTTCGGCGAAAGACTGGAGATTGATTGATGAGCGACCGCCCCGACATCGGTGACAGCATTCCCGACATCGCCCTCGAAAGCCCCGATGGCTCCGCGCTGCGGATCGCCGATTTCAAGGGCAAGCCGCTGGTGCTGTTCTTCTATCCGAAGGACGATACGCCCGGCTGCACCACGGAAAACAAGGACTTCACCGAACTGAAGGGTGAATTCGACGCCGCCGGGATCGCCCTGCTCGGCGTGAGCAAGGATCCGCCGGCCAAGCATGGCAAGTTCATCGCCAAGCATGGCCTCGCCGCGCCGCTCGCTTCCGATCCGGTGGAAAATGGGCTGGCCGATGCGCTGGGCATCTGGGTCGAGAAGAGCATGTATGGCCGCACCTATATGGGCATGGAGCGCACGACCTATCTCGTCGATGCCGAGGGCAGGATCGCCCGCGTCTGGCGCAAGGTGAAAGTGAAGGGCCACGCCGCCGAAGTGCTGGAAGCCGCAAAGGCGCTGTGAGCTCGGCGGCGTGATCTCCGTCTCCGAAGCGATTCGCGGCGCGCTGCTGACCGCCGACCCGCGCGAGAAGGTGATGGCGACGCGCCGCCTCGCCCGCGCCTGGCGCAAGGGGCAGCTAGGCTGGGATTTCGCCGCGCCGATGCCCGAACGTCCGGCCTGGCCGGACGAGCTGGAGCTGCTACCGCCCAACCGCATGCCCAAGCGCGGACGCGGCGGATCGCTGCGCGGCCGGATCGCGCTGTGGCATTCGCTGGCCCATATCGAATTCGCCGCGATCGACCTCGCGCTCGACATGGCCGGGCGCTTCGGCGGCGAGATGGGCCGCGATTTCGTGAGCGATTTCCTTGCGGTGGCTGCCGACGAGGCGATGCATTTCGCGCTGATCGAGCGGAAGCTGCGCGGGCTCGGTTCGCATTACGGCGCGCTGCCCGCGCATGACGGTTTATGGGAGGCGGCGCATGAAACGCGGCATGACGTCAGCGCCAGGCTGGCAGTGGTGCCGATGGTGCTGGAAGCCCGCGGGCTCGACGTCACGCCGTCAATGCTGGAGCGCGTGCGCGCGGCGGGCGACGAGCATGGCGCGCGAATCCTCCAGCGAATCCTTGACGACGAAATCCGCCATGTCCGGGTGGGCGCAACACATTTCACCGCGCTCTGCCGGGAAAGCGGCAAAACGCCGGAGAATCACTGGCGAATCCTGCTCGAAAGGCATTTTCGGGGGGTGTTGAAACCGCCATTCAACGACTCGGCGCGCCTTGCAGCCGGTCTGTCGCGCGATTTCTACGCGCCTGTTGCCTGATTAACCTTTGGCCCCGTAGCTCTGACAACGACGAGACGGCGGGGGGGTTCCGACCATCTCGAAGAAAACAGCCCGGAACGGGTGGCGGCATCGCAAAGATGCGCCTCGCCGGTTCGGGAAAACCGCAAGACGGGCGTTCGGGTCGCCTGCAAAGAAGACGGGAAACGTGTCGCATGATCGCAAAGCTCGCACTTGGTTCAATCGCCAGCCTCGCCATCACCATGGTGGCGAATCCGGCAATGGCCAATGAGACCGCCACCGCCACGCAGATCACCGGAGCGGTGACGATGGACACGGCGGGCACCGCCACCGGCGATGCGGAGTTCCAGGAACTGTTCGCCAGCTGGAAGGACATGGACACCAACGGCCAGCTCGCCACCACGCCGCATGCGCGGATCATGGTGCCCGCGGGCATGCCGGTGCAGGGCGTCACGCTCACCAGCGATTACGGGATGCGCAACCACCCGATCCTGCGCAAGCGCCGCAAGCATAATGGCGTGGACCTGGCCGGGCCGACCGGCACGCCGGTCTATGCGACGGCGGACGGGCTCGTTTCCCGCGCCTCGCGCTTCGGCACATATGGCAATTACATCCAGATCGAACATGGCGGCGAGCTGGAAACGCGCTACGCCCATCTTTCCGGCTATGCGGTTTCCGCCGGCGACCATGTGCATAAGGGCCAGCTGATCGGCTATGTCGGCACGACCGGCCGCTCCACCGGCCCGCATCTGCATTATGAAGTGCGCGTGGCCGGCGAGCCGGTCGATCCGCGCCCCTATATGGTGACCCAGCTCGCGCTGAATGAAGGCGCCGGCGGCCAGGGCGGCGGCGACGAAGACTGAGACGAGATCCCCGGACGGGAGATTGACGGGCGCCGGAGCGATCCGGCGCCCGAATTGCATTCAGGCAGGCAGTAGCAGGGGCGAGCGCCCCCGGCGGCTCAGCCCAGCAGGCGCTCGGCGATCCTGCGCACTTCGGCGCCCATGTCCGGGCGTTCCAGCGCGAGGGCCAGCGTCGCTTCGACGAAGCCGGTCTTGCTGCCGCAATCGAAACGGCGGCCCTCGAAGGTGACCGCGTGGAACGGCTGCTGGCCGATCATCCGCGCCATCGCGTCGGTCAGCTGGATTTCCCCGCCGGCGCCCTTGCCCTGCGTTTCCAGCGTACGCATCACTTCGGGCTGCAGGATGTAGCGGCCCGAAACGATCTTGTTGGAAGGCGCTTCGGCCACGGGCGGCTTTTCCACCAGCCCCTTCACCTCGGTCAGCGCGCCGCTTTCGGCACCGGGATCGATCACGCCGTAGCTCGACACTTCCTCATGCGGGACTTCGAGCACGGAGACGAGATTGCCGCCGACCTCGTTATAGGCTTCGACCATCTGCGCCATGCAGCCCGGCTTGCCGACCATCAGCTCGTCGGGCAGCAGGATCGCGAAGGGCTCGTCGCCCACGATCGCGCGCGCACACCAGATCGCGTGGCCGAGGCCCATCGGCACCTGCTGGCGCACGGTGATGATATCGCCCGGCGTCGCGCGGGTGGGCTCCAGCACGGAAAGGTCCTTGCCGCGTTCCTTCATCGTGCTCTCGAGCTCGAAGGCGACGTCGAAATGCTCGACGATGGCGGTCTTCCCGCGGCCGGTGACGAAGATCATCTGCTCGATCCCCGCCTCGCGCGCCTCGTCCACCGCATACTGGATCAGCGGCCGGTCGACGACGGGCAGCAGCTCCTTGGGAATGGCCTTGGTCGCCGGGAGGAAGCGAGTGCCGAGCCCGGCAACGGGGAACACGGCTTTGCGGATCGGTTTACGGCTTTCGGTCATGGAGCGGGCCTTAGGAAGCGCGCCGTGGCGCGGTCAATACGGGTGTCCGGCTAGACGAGCAGTTGCTCCGTTGCGGTACGTTTGCGGAGCATTTTCCTGCATTGCGCGTTGGTCCGGAAAAGAAAGGACGGTTGTGACAATGGCTCTTCTCAAACTCGCCGCTTTTGGCACGCTGGCATATGTCGGATACAAATATTACGAGAAATATAAGCATGATCGGCCTGCCGCCTTCGCCGCCGGACAGTCAGGATCTGTACGCGATGCGGGCCCCGGCGCCATGGCCGACAAGCCGAAACGAAACTGGGACGGGACGGACGAAGCCAGCGACGAAAGCTTCCCCGCCAGCGACCCGCCGGCCAATTACTGAACCTCTCCACCTCTCGCCACGAGCCACAGGCGGATCGCCCCGGCGAGGCCCGGCGGATTCTCCGCCGCGATCCGCTCGGCATCGATCCGCGCGACCAGCGCGCTGATCGGCAGGCCCTCTTCCTCCGCCGCATAGCGCAGCATGTCCCAGAACAGGGGCTCGAGGCTGATCGAGGTCTTGTGCCCGGCGATCTCGACCGAGCGCTTGACGGGCGGGTGATAGGGCGTGGCCATGACGCGGCGTTCTAGCCGCGTCCCACCGATAGCCCACGATTTTTTTGGGGTGGTTGCCCACGGATGCGCGGCGTAATCCGCGAGCCATGGCGGAAGGCTATCAAGCGCTGACGGAGAAGGAAAAGGAGACGCTGCGGCTGATCCTTCACGGGCACGACGCGAAGTCGATGGCATGCCAGCTCGATCTTTCCGTCCACACGATCAACGAACGGTTGCGCGGAGCGCGGCGCAAGCTGGAAGTGACCAGCAGCAAGGAAGCCGCCAGGCTGCTGCTGGAGGAGGAAGGCGATCCCCCCAATTTCCTTGGGCACAAGGTTTTGGGGGAAGCCGGAAACGGCGCCGATGCACCAGACGAGGAGGCCGCGAAGGCGCGGATTCCCCTCGCCTGGATAATCGGAGGATCGCTTGTCATGTCCATGCTGATAGCCGCTATCGCCCTTGCCGCTCTCTCGCCGCCGGCGGAACCCGCCGCGGCCAGCCTGCATCCCGCATCCGCGGAGCCCGCCACCGCACCGGCGGAAACCGACGTCATCCGCGCCGCGCGGAGCTGGCTGGCGCTGGTCGATGCCGGCAACTGGAATGCGAGCTGGGAGGCGACGGGCAGCTCGTTCCGCGAGCTTAACACCGCCGAAACCTGGGCGCGGGTCTCCGAGGATGCGCGCCCGCCAATGGGCGCCGTGCTATCGCGCGAGACGGTGAGCCAGGAAAGCGTGCCCGCTCCACCGATGGGCTATGAGATGGTGAAGTTCCACACCAGCTTCGCGAACAAGCCCGACGCGACGGAGAAGCTGGGCATGGTGAAAGAGGACGGCACCTGGAAGGTCGTCGGCTACTGGATCGAATAATGGCTGGCGGCGGGGCCGGTCG
>Ga0207828_100121_pt1 | contig 90758 bp, 87 predicted proteins | sample TtaePargueraPR_11_FD_187276 | JGI IMG/M metagenome (GOLD analysis project Ga0207828, IMG submission 187276) | Aerobic enrichment media microbial communities from Bioluminiscent Bay, La Parguera, Puerto Rico - Tt and P2 (3) (SPAdes) | ecosystem: Environmental > Aquatic > Marine > Unclassified ... | reverse complement strand
TTTTCCCCCGCCCCCGCCGGTCCGGCTGTTTTACTTTCCTGTTAGGCCTCAATCCGCATCGTACGCATGTCGAGAAATGCCAGGGTATCAATCAGGGCCAGGGGGCCCTGCCATGTACCGGCCTGTGCCGGTGATGGAGCATCCCAGTCAATTTCACGCGGTGGTGGCATATTGTCTGCTGATGGCCAGCGGTCCCCGCCAAACAGGTCTTCGCGATAATCGGCCAGTGTGCCAAGCGTTCCTGCCGGGCCTTCCTTGACGGTCAGTCTGTCGCCATATTCACGACGCATCGCAAATTCGACGCGATTTTCGGCATATCTGACTAACTGGTCCCCGGAATATCCAAGATTTTCGCCGTCGCTCTGCGCGTATCCGTATTCCAAGGCGTAATTCATGCCATTCGAGACATTGATGTTATCTTCGCCAAATACAGCGACCAGCTGATCATCAAGATAATAGGCGCGTGTGACCTTTGCGTCGCCGTTATCGTCCAGCCAGGTATTCAGTTGGCTTTCAGCTTTGGACTGATAGGTTTCAAAGTCTTCCTGATGTTTGGTTTGAAGAGCTTTCCATTCCTCAAGCGAGAATTTGGTACTGTACTCACCGGTTTGTGGATCAATCGGTCTGGGCATGATCAGAAACCGTGCGCCAACGATGGACATCTTTCCTTGAAACTCGACCATTAGACACCTCCTGCAATGAGATCTTAAATTGCGTATGCAATAAAAGGACCACTTATGGGTGTGGTCAGGGGACTCCCTGAATATCTGCGGTATTCGTTCTGTGATGTTGGTCACGCAGGTGAAAACGCCATAATCATTTTGCTTGTTCAAAGGGTTGGCGGGAATAATCTTCCCACACTAACGAATAAGTTTTCGATGCGACGGCAAACAAACAGAACAAGTTTGCCGGGTGCTTGCCATTGCCAAACTTTGCCTTATCTGTCGTTCGAAAGGTTTGCCAAAAAGGGTGTTCGACCATGAACTATGTGCGTACAGGTTTGTTGCTGGCGGGTTTGACCGCGCTGTTTGGTGCTGTTGGCATGATGATCGGCGGGCAACAGGGCATGATCATTGCACTTTTGTTTGCCGGTGCGATGAATGTGTTCGCCTATTGGAATTCCGATGCCATGTTGCTTCGGATGCGCAATGCCCGTCAGGTCGATGATCAATCCGCGCCCGAACTTGTTTCCATGGTGCGTGATCTGGCGCGCAATGCCGGACTGCCGATGCCCAAGGTCTATGTGATTGAAAATCCCCAGCCCAATGCCTTTGCAACCGGTCGCAATCCGGAAAATGCGGCGGTGGCGGCCACGACCGGTTTGTTACAGCATCTTGATCGTAACGAAATCGCCGGTGTGATGGCTCATGAACTCGCCCATGTCAAAAATCGTGACACCCTGACCATGACCATCACGGCCACCATCGCCGGTGCCATTTCGGCCCTTGCCAATTTCGCAATGTTTGCGGGCATGTTTGGCGGCAACCGCAGTGAAAATAACAATCCTCTGGGCGGGATCGGCATGATCCTGATTGCCATTCTGGCCCCGATGGGGGCGATGATCGTGCAGATGGCAATCTCGCGCACCCGCGAATATGACGCCGACCGTATCGGAGCCGAGATTTGCGGCCATCCTTTGTGGCTGGCAAGTGCGCTTGCCAAGCTCGATAAGGGCGTGCACACCATTCCGAACATGCAGGCTGAACGCAACCCGGCGACCGCACATATGTATATTGCCAACCCGCTGTCGGGTAAGGGCGTGGACAATCTGTTTTCGACCCATCCCAATATGGCCAATCGCATCGCCCGGTTGCAGGCCATGGTCAATGGCGCGAGCCCGCGTCAGCAGGCACCGGTAGCGCAACCCGGCCCCAAGAAGGGGCCATGGGGACCTGCGGGCACCTCTGTCCGGTCATCGCGCACGACACGTCGTAAAAATCGTCCCTGGAACTAGAAAATCTGACTTGATGACGTAAGGGGTTATCCCTTGAAAATCGCCAAATCTATACTTGGGTATGTCCGAAAAACCAGGCTGCGGCATTGACCATTCGCGTCACAGCGATGACAATGGTCAATTAAGAAACTCAGGTATCTATTAAAGTTGTCGATCAACTTTATGCGGTGCGAAAAAGGGCAATAATGGCTGGTTTCTGGTCAATGGTTGGCCTGGTGATCAAGTCGCTGATCACCGGTAATGAAACTTCAGGGGACGTCACCGATTCTGCGTATGAAAACGCGCCGGGTGCCGAGCCTTTATGTCTGTATGCGATTGCCCGATTTGGCCGCCCGGACGCCAGTACCGAAGGGGGTTTTCAGCCCTCTGATCCTTTTGCCGAAATGGTTGCGCGCAGTCTGGTCGATGTGCCTGAAAGCAATTCGGTCATGCTTGATCAGTTCTTCTCCCCCAATCCGGATACCGTTGACGGCTTCCAGGCCATGCGCGAAGCCCAGCTCAATGTCCTGAATATGGGGCGCAGGGTTGATGCAGACGCCATTTTCTGGGGGCAGCAAAACGCGTTTGGCGGTTTTGACCTGCATCTGGTCAGTGATGCGCTGACATCATCACTTTATGATCTGATGCTGCCACTGACCCACAGTTTCCGGCAGGTTGATCATCGTGATGTTAGTGATGCGCTTCGCATCCTTCTTGCCGCACAACTGCTTTTTAAATCGCGGGGCGGGGAACAGCGTCTGTTGCAGATTGCGCGCCTGACCAGCTACCTCGAAGATTTTCAGGAACGCATCAATCGTGGCGAATATTTCGAAGCCGGGGGGCAAGGTGTCGCAACAGCTTATGCCTTCGGGGCTTTTGTTCTGACGGAAACCGGGGATCGAAGTTACTGCGCCAGCGCGCTTCGCGTGCTTGAACCCCACATCCGCAAGATTTTGAGCGATGCCGGTGACAGTCCAGGTGATGTGCCTCAGGCCAAGGCACGGAGTTCCTCGGGACTTTTGGGCGAGGCGCTTCCGCAACAAAAGGGAGAGGCGGTTGTCAGGGAATTGCGCACCGAGGATCTTGTTGCCCAGATCAGTGACTTTGCCAGAGTCGATGCAAAATCCACAGCCCTTCTGGCGATGTATGCCGGATTGGTGAACTGGTCACTGATTGCCAATCTCAAGGCCCGCTCGCCCGCCCTTGCGATCGGTATCTGGAAGATGCTTGAACGGCGCTTTGAACTGTCTTTGGGGTCTCCGGTCGACCGGGCGCTTGCGATCTGCAAACTTGCCGAGGCCATGGTGGCAAGCGGCAAGGATAGCGAAGACGCCAAAATGATTGAAAGCGGGGCAGCGCAATATCGCCGGGCGCTGACCATGGTCAATAACCGGGCCCACGCGCCACTTTATGCAATTACGGCCTATGGTCTGGCCGAGGCCATTGTATCGGCCGCCATCATTAATGATGTCACCATCCCCGATACCCAGGTCGTGCCGGTATTCCAGGCGGCCCTTAAGATCTGTGCGCGACGTGACAATCCCTATATCTGGGGACGGACGATGTTTGCACTGTCGACGGTCTATCTGACCAACGGAACCGTGCATAAGGACGTCCAGATGCTTTCAAGCGCACGAATGGGCTTCTCGCAATCCTATGAGGCATTCATGGATGCCGGGGCCAAGGGCGCTGCACGGGCGGCATCGGGTGGCTTTACCCGTACCGAAAACATCATTTCCCAGCTTGGTCATCGCAAGGCGATCATGGATGCGACCGGCGGCGAGGGACCGGAAAAGGAAATCGCTTCCTGATCATATTGCGATGCGCCCCGTCATGGTCAGCTCGGATCAGACAAAAAGAAACCCCCGCAGCTGCTGTCTGCGGGGGTTTTGACTGCGAATGCCGTGGCACTTCTATTCGCGATTACCGAAGAAGTGCAGAAGCATAATGAACAGGTTCACGAAGTCGAGATAGAGCTGCAGGGCACCGAACAGGGCTTTTTTGCCTGCGGTGGTTGCGTCATCATGCTCGTGATACGCTTCCTTGATGCGCTGGGTGTCATAGGCGGTCAGACCGGTGAAGATCAGAACACCAGCAGCCGAAATGATGAACTGCAACATGCTGCTGCCAAGGAAGATATTGACCACGCTGGCAATGATAATGCCGATCAGGCCCATGAACAGGAAGCTGCCCCAGCCCGACAGGTCTTTCTTGGTGGTGTAGCCATAAAGGCTCATCGCACCGAAGGTACCTGCGGTGATGAAGAAGGTACGAGCAATCGACTCACCGGTATAGACCAGGAAGATCGAAGCAAGGGACAAGCCCATCAGTCCGGCATAGACCCAGAAAGTCGCCTGTGCTGCGCCGAAGCTCATTTTATGAATACGTGCGCTCAGGAAGAACACCAGCCCGATCGGGGCCAGCATGACAATCCACATAAGTCCGGTGCCGAAAATTGCCTGCATCAGGGCCGGGCTGGTCGACACAGCCATTGCCACGATACCGGTCAAGGCAAGTGCGGATGCCATGTAGTTATAGACACGCAGCATATAGGCGCGGAGACCTTCATCGATCTCGGCCGCCGACCGGCCAACCGAGACGTCATAGCCGCGTTGACGCGTTTCAAAAGCCATTGAAATCCCTCTTTGATCCAATTGTGGGCAGAATCATTTCTACAATTCTGCGATGGTCAAAATATGGCAGGATTTCCGTGAAAAGCAACGGTTTGGCGGAAAGTGCAATCGTCACAGCTATCCACATGTGATCTTGTTCACCCTGCATTTGACAAGATCGTGAAAATCCATAATCAGGACAAGGCAGGCAAACGGGTCTATGATGGTCCGGCAATGGGGACATTGATATGCACCCCCGACATGGAAAAGGTCCGATCTGGCATGTCAAAGACCACCAAGGCGGTAAAATACATATCATTGTTGCTGGGGCTGGCATTTGGCCAGACAGCGATATTGTTGCCTGCCCAGGCCCAGAATTCCAAATTCACCGCAAGTTCTGCGCGCGGTGATATTCCTGTTTTTGCTGAGAACTACGACGGTGCGGAATTTTGTGCCAGCGGTACCATTGACGCACCTTGCGATGTTGCCCCGGTCGATGTCCCGGAATTTGATGCAAGCTTCGTATATCGCTTTCTGGCTTATCACGCCCAGCGACCGTTTGACCGGTTTTCATGGCAGGGCTTTACCGCGCTGATGACGCCGCTTGATAAGCCCGATCAGCCCGCCTTGTGGGAAAGCTTCCCCACAAGGCGCGACCTGTTTTCCGAGGTTCCCTATCCGAACCCGACTTGTGCAGATGATCTGCCCGAAGGAACCCTGTTGCTGGCAAGCTATCTGCAAACGACCGGTGATGCATTGGTCGATCAGGCTGGAAATTTCGTGCTGTTTGAAACCCGCATAAATCCGGTTGCTGCCCGTTATATCCAGGACAATGACCTTGATCAGAAAACTGGTCGTGCCGCCTTTGCCAAGTCGGGCAATGCTATCGAATTTCCCAAAGGCAAGCTGTTTGACCCTGCATCAACAACCCTTGCGCGGGTCGAACCGGCAAAAGTCGGCCAGCCCGCAGATGCCAAGGATAGCGTCATTCCCCCGTCCGCACCGGGCGATATGGGCGCACAGCTGCTGAAATTTGCCTGGAGGGTGCTGCCTGACGGGGCAAATGCTGTGTCCCCGTCCGGGCAGGGTTATTACACCCGTCCGGCCCGTATTTCATTGGGGATGGATCAGACGCTTGACGGGAAACCCCACTGTCTGGATGTGACGGTCGCGCTTGTCGGGTTGCATCTGGTACAGCGCGTGGCCAGTGGCAATGGTGACCGCTGGATCTGGTCGAGTTTCGAACATGTCAATAATGTGCCCCTGGCGGCAAATGCCCGTCGCCCCAACAGTATTATTACCGATAATCCCTTTGCGGAGGGGTGCCTTGCCCCGGATATCCTGGAAGACGATCAGGCCTACGCGTTTTACGGTCGCCAGACGCAAAAAGGCATGGCTGCCAATCAGCCGACCCGCGGAAATGTGAAATGGGCTGATCAGCAACCCTTTGCGCGCATGGCATCCGGGGAACCGGTAAAAGGCCCCGACATTGTACGGTGCTGGCGACTGTTTTCCGGAACGGCCGAGGCCAACTTTATCTGGCAACGTAAACTCGAAGGCACGGTCTGGCAAAATTACATGCTGCTGGGCACGCAATGGATCGGTAATCCGGGCGGGGCGACTTTCGGGGTTGGCGAAGTGCCGCGTTATCTGACCAACAGTACGCTTGAAAGCTTTATGCAGGATCAGGCGGATGCCACCTGTCTGGGCTGTCACACCCGTGCGCGGACCGATAGCGGACAGGTGTCGAACTTTACCTTCCTTCTGGATCCGCCATCCTGACCAGATCGCCAGATGCAAACAAAATCGGTGCAATCTGGATGGAAAAAGCACTATCATGTTGCCCAACATTTGCCGCAGCCAAAAACAAAGAACAGCGGTAAATTCAGGGAGGAAACATGCTGGCCAGTCGTAATGACTACGCGACGGTATGCTCGGATTTTGTCTGGGATGTGCCGTCTCACTTTAATATTGGCGTCGATGTTTGCGATAAATGGGCTGATGACCCGGATCGCCTGGCATTGATGCACCGCAGGCGCGATGGATCGCGTCGCGATTACACCTTCGCCCAGTTCAAACGTCTTTCAAATCGCTTTGCCAATGTCATGCGTCGTCATGGCATACGAAGGGGGGACCGGGTGGGCATCCTGTTGCCACAAAGTCCCGAAACGGCGATTGCCCATATTGCAACCTATAAAATGGGCGGGATTGCCGTGCCGCTCTTTACCCTGTTCGGGGTGGATGCACTGGAATATCGTCTGGGCAACTGTGCGGCCAAGGCTCTTGTGACGGACAAGGAAGGGGCTGCAAAGATCGCTGAAATCCGCGATCTGCTGCCCGCACTTGAATATGTCTATGTCATTGATGGTGCGCCTGATGGCTGCTTTGACTTCAAGGCGCTTTCGGCAGAGGCCAGTGACGCGTTCGATGTTGTCAAAACCCGTGCTGATGAACCGGCCCTGATTATCTATACATCGGGCACTACCGGTCAGCCCAAAGGTGCACTTCACGCCCACCGTGTATTGCTGGGGCATCTGCCGGGTGTTGAAATGTCGCATGATTTCTTCCCTCAGGACGGCGATGTGATGTGGACGCCCGCCGACTGGGCATGGATTGGCGGGTTGCTTGATGTGTTGCTGCCAGCCTGGCATCACGGCGTTCCGGTGGTTGCCCACCGGTTTGAAAAGTTCACGCCCGAGGCTGCCTTTGAACTGATTGCGCAATACGGCGTGCGCAATACGTTCCTGCCGCCGACCGCGTTAAAGATGATGCGGGCCGCGGGTGACGAACTGGCGCAAAAATTCAATTGTAATCTTCGCTCTATTGCAAGCGGTGGTGAAACATTGGGTTCTGAACTTCTTGATTGGGGGCGTCGGGTTTTCGATGTCACGATCAATGAATTCTATGGTCAGACCGAATGCAATATGGTTGTCAGTTCCTGTCAGTCGATCATGGCGCCCAAACCCGGTGTCATGGGGCGTCCGGTGCCAGGCCACAATGTGGCAGTGATTGATCTGGGTGGAAATGTTCTGGCACCCGGTGAAATGGGCCGCATTGCAGTGCGCGCGCCTGATCCGGTGATGTTTCTTGAATATTGGCGCAATCCCGAAGCCACCCGCGACAAATTTGTCGGTGAATGGCTTCTGACAGGTGACATGGGCTGTGTCGATGCCGATGGCTATATTCGCTTTGTCGGGCGCGATGACGATGTCATCAGCTCGGCGGGCTATCGCATCGGACCGGGCGAGATCGAAGATTGTCTGATCGCCCACCCTGCAATCCGTATGGCAGGTGTGATTGGCAAGCCTGATGACCAGCGCGGCCAGATCGTAAAGGCCTTTGTGGTGCTTGCCGATGGCTACGCCCAGACGGCCGAGCTTGAAAGCGACATCAAGGATTTCGTCAAAACCCGTCTGGCGGCCCATGAATATCCGCGCGAGATTGCCTTCCTTGATCAATTGCCAATGACAACAACCGGCAAGGTCGTCCGGCGTGCGTTGCGCGATCTGGCATGATGCAGGACTGAGCCGGATTTCGGTTTGGTATCAAAATGATTTTAAAATGAAAACAGGGCCGATCACATCAGATCGGCCCTGTTTTCGTATATGTGCAGATCTGTCCGGATTATTCGTTACGCAAAAGCGGGGCTGCCGGAACGCGCAGGGCCTGCCAGGTGCCGACAAAGCCAGCCGCAAGGGTGGCAAACAAACCGATGCCGATTGGGCCAAGGATGGTCATTGGCAACAGAACCCAATTGGCCCCCATCACCAGAACCAGTACCGACCATGCTGCAACCGATCCGACAAGGGCGGCAATTACCCCGGTCGCAAGGCCCAAAATCCCGTATTCCAGCGCATAGGCATAAAGAATGTTGGCCCGGGTCGCGCCAAGGGTCTTAAGCACCACAGCATCATAGATGCGTTTGCGACGCCCGGCGGCAACGGCTCCTGCCAGCACCAGAACACCGGCGACAATTGCAATCATGCTCGTTGCATTAAGCGCAGTTCCGATCCCGGCCAGAATGGCGTTGGCGGCTTCAAGCGCCTCACGCACGCGGATGGCCGACACATTCGGGAAGTCCAGCCCGATCAGGCGATCAACCGGTTCTTCCATTTCGCGCGGCATATGAGCCGTCGCAATCAGGCTATAGGGTGCCTTGTCGATCAGGCCCGGTGAAAACACCATCGCAAAATTCATGCGCAGGCTTTGCCATTCAACCTCGCGCCAGTTGGCGATTTCGGCGGTGATGTCGCGGCCCAGAATATTGACCGTGATGGTATCGCCGGGCTCAAGGGCAAATGCATTGCCAATATCGGCACTGATCGACACCAGCGGCTTGCTGGCATCATCATAATCAGACGGCCACCATTCCCCGCGTACCAGCTTGGTTTCGGGGGGCGGGGTCGCGGCAAAGGTCAGGCCACGGTCCCCGCGCAGGAACCAGCGATCATCGCCCGGTCCGACATCATTGGCATCCACCCCGTCAATCGCGGTAACACGTCCTCGCAGCATCGGCGTTTGTTCGATATCCGAAACATTTTTCTGCTCGAGCAGCTCGGAGCGGAACTGATCAATCTGGTCGGGCCGGATATCAAGGAAGAAAAAGGCCGGCGCAGATTCAGGCAGGTTCTCATTGATCTCGTTGTCAAGGTTGCCTTCGATCCCGGAAATGGTCACCAGCAAGGTCAACCCCAGTCCAAGTGAAAGGGCAACCGGAACCGTGCTGGCCCCGGGCCGGTGCAGGTTGGCTAGTGCCAGCCGTGAAAACGCATCCCGCCCGGCAATAAACCGTTTCGAAAGAGATACAATGCTGCGCCCGGCATAGGTGAAAATCACCACGGCGGCAGCTGACCCGGCAATAAAGCCAAGGGCAATCACCTTGTCTGTCGCGGTAAGCACCGTCAGGACAAGCAACAGCACCAGTGGTATGCCGATATAGGGCAGGTCACGCTTGCGCACCGGGCTTCCGTTAAACAGTCCGGCGCTGGCGCGGAACAGTCGGGCCGCCGGGATTTCGCGGGCGCGCAACAGCGATGGCAGGGCAAAGACCAAGGTGGTCAGTACGCCAAAGCTGGTTGCGATGATCAGCGACGGCAAAGCCGGGCCAAGGGTCACGTCAATCGGCAGACGCCCGGCCAGAAGCGGGGCGACAATTGCCGGGGTGATTGCCCCGATCAAAAGCCCGATGCCGATCCCGATCAGGGCCAGAACAAGGATTTGCAGGAAGTAGATCCGCAACACCAGTCCGTGTGATGCCCCGATTGATTTCAGGGTGGCGATCACGGATGTTTTGCTTTCGATATGGCTGCGCACCGCATTGGCGACGCCAATGCCGCCGACCAGAAGGGCCGACAGGCCCACCAGCGTCAGAAACAGGGTCAGACGTTCAATGAAACGACGCAATCCCGGATTGGCATTGGCAGTATCACGGATACGCCATCCGGCATCTTCAAAGCGGTCTTCAATCCGTTCACGAAAGGCGGTTGGCGTGTCATTATCGTTCAAATCCAAAGCGTAATAATAGCGGATCAGGCTTCCGGGCTGGACCAGACCGGTCTCCATCAGGGCAGCTTTGGACACCATCAGACGCGGGCCGAAATTGAAAAATCCGACGGCCTTGTCAGGTTCCTTGGCAATGACGCCACGGATCTGAACATCGATATCGCCAAGCTTGACGGTGTCGCCGATCTGGATTTTCAGCCGTTCAAGCAAACCGGCCTCGGTCACGGCACCCCAAAGTCCGTCCTGTTTGTCGAGGACACCTTTAAAGGCAATCCCGTCAGCAAGTTCCATCTCGCCAAACAGCGGGTAGGCATGATCAACGGCCTTGAGCTCAACCAGTCGACGCTGATCTGGGCCATAGGCCGTGGTGCGCATGGTGGCAAGTTCACCAATGCGTTCGCTATTTTCCCGAAGCCAGCCAAGCTGTTCGCCTGTTGCTTCCATATGGGTCAGGCGCAGTTCAACATCGCCGCCCAAAAGCTTGCGCCCGTCGCGCTCCAGCGCCGAAAGAACGGATTCCGAAACGTTTCCAACCGCAGCAATCGCCCCGACACCCAGTGCCAGACAGGCAAGGAAAATGCGAAAGCCCGAAAGACCTCCCCGCAATTCCCGACGACAAACCCGCCAGGCAATCGACCAAAGGCGGTCATCGCTTGGAGATAAAGACTGATTGTTGCTCATGCCCGCGATTCCAGTTGCGAAACGATTTCGCCATCACGCAGCATCACCGTCCGGTCGCAGCGCTCGGCAAGGCTCGGATCATGGGTGATCAAAAGCAATGTCGATCCGCGGCGTTTGGTCAGATCAAACAGCAATTCGATAATCGTTTCACCGGTCGCACCATCAAGGTTGCCGGTCGGTTCATCGGCCAGCAAAAGTTCCGGATCGGTGGCAAGGGCACGGGCAAGGGCGACACGCTGTTGCTCGCCGCCCGACAATTGGCCGGGATAATGATCGGTGCGATGACCAAGCCCGACGAGTTCAAGCTCGGCACGGGCCTTTTCAAAGGCATCCTTGCGTCCGGCGAATTCCATCGGAAGTGCAACGTTTTCAAGTGCGCTCATTGTCGGGATCAGGTGGAAGTCCTGAAACACGATGCCGACATGGTGGCGGCGATAAAGGGCAAGCCCGTCTTCATCAAGCGCGCGTAAATCGTTGCCGCACACATTGACCACACCTTCCTGCGCTTGTTCCAATCCCGCAATAACCATCAAAAGCGATGTCTTGCCCGATCCGGATGGCCCGACCAGACTGACACGTTCTCCGGCATTCAGCGACAGGTCAACGCCCTTCAGAATCTCGACAATCCCTGCGGGCCCCTGCAGCCGAAGCTTCAGGTTACGCACATCAATTGTCTGTTGAGGGTCGCTGCCCGAAGAAACATCATTTTGTTCCGGGATCGCGGTGGTTTCGGTCACACTCATTTCGGGTCCTATCGGGCTTGTCCGTTGCAAGATCATCAAAGCAGGTTACATAAGCTTACGGATCAGGACGTTTCTGGTTCAGATTTCTAATGATCTGAATGCGCTGTCACAGGGTAACCGGTTGGTAACCGGTGCGGCAAGGTGCCGCTATGATGACAGCATATGGGGTGAGATTTGTTATGAATTTGGCTTTCGGGCAAGATCACACTGTAATCGAGTTCACTGCGATCAAGGCCGTCGCACGTCGCTTAAGCGCCGCTCTGATGGCGGCCTTCCTTGTTGCTGCTGCCACCTTTGCTGCATCCTCATCTGTATCTGCTGCGGACAATCAGCCGCAAACCATTGTTTTATTTGGGGATAGCCTGATGGCGGGTTATGGGCTTTCCCATGAAGAGGGCTTTGCACCCAGACTCGAAGCAGCCCTGAAGGATGCCTTGAAGGATACCGGGCAGGATGTCCGGGTGATCAACAGTTCGGTTTCCGGTGATACCTCGGCGGCGGGGTTGGCCCGCCTTGACTGGGCGCTGGTCGATAAGCCCGATGCGGTGCTGCTTGAACTTGGCGCCAATGATGCCTTGCGCGGGGTGGAACCATCCCAAACGCGTGATAATCTGGCCCGGATTATCGAAAAGCTGCGGGCCCAGGATATTGATATCCTGCTGGCGGGCATGATGGCGCCACCCAATATGGGGACGGCCTATGGTGAAGAGTTCAATAGCATCTATCCGGATCTTGCCGGGCAATATGATATTGATTTATATCCATTTTTCCTTGATGGCGTAGCAGCCGACCCTGCGCTTAATCAGGATGACGGGATGCATCCCAATGCCGATGGGGTGGGCGTGATTGTTGAACGTATCCTGCCAGACATTATCAATCTGCTTGATGGTGCATCCTAAGGAACCCTGATACCCGAAACGCCCTGTCACCCTTGATGTGACGGGGCTTTTTCATGTCTGCTGCCAATGAATATGGCCTGATTGACTTGTGTGCTGATTTGCAAAGGCCGGATTTCCGTCTTGTGCGGCAGTCGTCTGTTTAACGTTTATTCCATGCTCTGAAATTCGGATTGTTCCAAGGTCGTCAAACCAGCCGTGATCGGGATTTGCGATATTCCAAGGGTTTGTGCGGCTTTGCACCGGATTTTATGTGCGCACTCACCTTCGTCACACGCAATTTTGACCGTGGGGGGGGATAAAAACTGCATATGTAGGCAAAAACCATCAACAACCCGAAATGAATATGCGGGCTGCTGGGAGGTGCGCAGTATGTTGTAGGTCTATGGCCATAAATATAAATAATAACAATTTGTTATGGAGAATTTCCCGGGGTGCTGATTTGCTGAAAAATCCGCCGAACAGACCGTTTTACGGTCAAAAACACCCCGATTGCTGTAAAATTAACATACCATTTACTTTCGGTTATGTTTCGAATTGGTCGTCACATAACTGCGTATGTTGTTTTCTGGTCGGGCATTGTATTTTCGGGCCCCGGATTTCGGATGACCGGAACCAGAAGGTTCCATTCCGGGTGGCATGCCAAACCGGTGATTCATATGAATTACTCATTTGATTCAACAATTTAACCAAATGCTGTGACCTGTTATGCACCATCTCCTGTGGATAAGTTTGTTGAATAAGTTTTTGCCGAGTCGGTCGTTGGATTCTCTGGTGATTTGGTGAGAATGGCGCAATATCAGGGACTTGAATCATTTTTTCCGACTCCGGGGCTCTGTTTCGAGTCGCAATTTCTCCTGTGGATGAATCGGAAGCGATTCGAATTTGACTGCAAATGCAGTTGCAGCGACCAAAATCGACAGATACACTTTGCGATACAGGATGTTCTTCATGGGTAAAACGATGAACAACCGGGCGGGTATCCTGCAAAGGACCTGCGCTTTATTAAATTAAATCAATAATTTATCAGAGGCATCCGGCGTGACCGCATCATCTGGCGTCAAACAATCCTACACCATCCCCTGTTCGTCGATTTTTCGTGATGCTGTCTTGCAACTGGCCGAGCGCCGCGGGGTCAATGCCGCCGATCTGGCCCGTTCGGTCATGCTGATCGTGCCGCAAAAGGCGATTGATGATTACGAAGATCCGGGCGACCCGCCAAAGGGCGACCGCGAAACCATTGTCCTGAAATCCGGCCCGGCCGAAGGCCGCCCCTGGCGTCGCAAGCCGCGTCTGCAATTGCGCCTGCCACCGGGATTTGCCGTGGTCACCGTGCGCAAGGCTTTGAAAATGGCCATTGATTTCGATGCGGGTGATGTGAATATGCGCGTCGAGAAATCCGATGTTCTGGCTGCGGAACGCGCAGCCCTTGAAGAAGCGCGCGCTCTCAAGAAACGTCAGGCAGAACCCCCCGTCGAACTTTTGCAATCGCGCGAGGAACTCGAACGATTGCGTCAGATCGTCGATAACCTTGCCTTTGATCCGCTTGATCGCGGGGTGACGACCTTTAACGAAGCCCTGCATGTCATGGGCTTTGCACCAAATGCCCGGCCTGATATGCGCGCCGTTCGGGCCAAATACCGTGTTCTTGCCGCCATCCACCATCCCGACAGTAATTATGGTTCCCATCAGCGGATGACACAGCTTAATGCGGCTATGGACTTGCTGCGCAAACACATTTCCTGATCATTGATTCCGATGGTTCGGGTCTTCTCCAAGCATGGCCCTTGTCGAAGAGTTGGGCCAATGCTTAGATATAGAAAAGCCATATCACACGGCATATGCCGTAACCGGAGAAAGCGGGCGCAAGACCCGGATCATCTGATCAGTCAAAATCGGGAGAATGCATGACGGCGGAATTTCGGGCTGCACATGCCAGCGGGGAAAACTGGGCCTCTGTCGCCTCCGAGCTGGCCGAACTCTTGGAAAAAGAGCCATTGCCGTCTCAGGCCCTGGCTTTTTTGTATGTCTCCGAAGCCCTTTCCGACGATATCGGCAGTATCCTGACCTTTCTTCGGTCGCGGCTTTCGATTGAACACTGGGTCGGGACCGCCGGTGTCGGAGTGTGTGGATCGGGGCGGGCCTATTTCGGGGTTCCGGCGGCATCGGTGATGATTGCACCTTTTGCCAGTGAAGAATTCCATATTTTTGAGCCGCTTAAAACGGATAGCGACCTAGATGCACCGGAATTGCAAAGGGCGATTGATCGCCTGCAACCGATCTTTGGTCTGGTGCATGGCGATCCGTCTGCGCCTGCAAGCCTTGCCACACTCTCGGAACTGGCAAGGATGGGCTCGACCTATCTGGTCGGCGGGATTGCGTCGGGTGAGCGCGGCGCGCCACAGATTGCAGGCCGGGTTGTTGATGGCGGCCTTTCAGGTGTTCTGTTTGATGGCAAAACCACAGTTCAGGTCGGCATCAGTCAGGCCTGCACCCCGGTTGGCCCGGTGCATCGCGTCACCGAGGGACGCGAAGGGATTGTTGCCACCCTTGATGATCGTCCCGCCCTTGATGTGCTTAAAGAAGAACTTGATGCCGATGGCAGCGAACATTCTATTGTCTCGGGGCGCTATCACGCAGCCCTGATGGTGCCGGGGTCCGATACCGGTGATTTTGTCGTGCGTAATCTGATGGGGATTGATCCCCATAACAATATGATCGCGATCAGTGGCGATGTGCAGGCAGGTGACGCCATCCGCTTTGTCCGTCGCGACGGGGCAGCGGCAGAACAGGATCTGCGACGGATGCTTTCGGAACTGCAAAAGCGCTTGCCGGGCAAACCGCGCGGTGCCCTTTATTGCAGCTGTGTCGCCCGTGGGCCGCACCTGTTTGGCACCGAAAGCCGCGAGATGATGATCATCCGCGATGAGCTGGGTGACCTGCCATTGACCGGATTTTATGGCAATGGCGAAATCTGCAATGACCGCTTTTATGGCTATACCGGGGTTCTGACCCTGTTTGTCTAGGCGCGTGTTGGCCTCACATCCTTGTAAACTGCGCGTTAAATCCATACGCAATCAAGATTTTTTGCGTCAGGCGGTTTCATCGCGTCTTTGACGGGATATATTCATACCATTGTGAAAAGTCGCATCCCGTCAGACACAAGATGTGCAGCCGTTTGGCGTCGGGATGCAAAAGGGGATTGATCTATGGAATTCCGTCGATTGGGACGTACTGACATTGATGTCAGTGTTATTTGCCTGGGTACGATGACCTGGGGCCAGCAGAATACGCAGGACGAAGCTTTCGAACAGCTTGATTACGCCACGTCAAACGAAGTCAATTTTATTGATACCGCCGAAATGTATCCGGTTCCGGCAATGGAGGAGACCTTTACCCGTACTGAGACCATCATTGGCAACTGGCTTGAAAAACGCGGGCGTCGGGATGATCTGGTGATTGCCACCAAGATCGTTGGTCCGGCGGATCGTTTTTCCTATGTCCGAAACGGGCCGCGTCTGACCCGTGCACAGATCAATGAGGCGATTGACGGGTCGCTGTCGCGCCTGAAAACCGATTATGTCGATCTTTATCAGCTCCATTGGCCGGATCGTAATTCCAACTTCTTTGGCAAGCTTGGCTATGTCCATGACGCCGATGAGGAATTCACCCCGATCGAGGAAACCCTCGAAGCCCTCGACGGGCTGGTCAAGGCGGGCAAGGTGCGTCATATCGGGCTTTCGAACGAAAACCCGTGGGGTCTGATGAAGTTCCTTGAGCTGGCCGAAAAAAATGGCTGGCCACGTGTGGTTTCGGTTCAGAACCCCTATAGCCTTCTGACCCGTCATTATGAAGTCGGTATGGCCGAATGCTCGATCCGCGAAAATGCCGGTCTTCTGGCCTATTCACCGCTCGGTGGCGGGGCGCTTTCGGGTAAGTATCTGGGCGGAGCCCGTCCCGCAGGGACCCGCGTAGCCAAATGGCCCGAATATTTCACGCGCTACCAGACAGAAAACGGCATCAAATCGACCGAGGCCTATGTGAAACTTGCCAAGGATAACGGTCTTGATCCTTGCCAGATGGCGCTGGCCTATGTCAATTCGCGCCCGTTCCTGACCGCAAATATCATTGGCGCGACCTGCATGGAACATCTCAAGACCAATATCGGGTCGGCCAAGATTACGCTTTCGGACGATGTTTTGAGCGAGATCGAAGCCATCCATCAGAAATGGCCCTATCCGTGCCCGTGATCGGCACGATCCGAACAGAACACTAATCGGGGCAGCCCGTTTCGGGCTGTTTCCAATCCATATATAAGGAGGCGGCGCATGGTTAAGCTTATCACTGGCAAGGAAGCCGATCTTGGTGCGTTTTCCGTGCGCCGCGTTCTGCCTCATCGTGATGTAAGGTCAGTTGGCCCGTTTGTGTTTTTCGATCATATGGGCCCGGCCGAATTTCAGCCCGGTCAGGGCATCGACGTTCCCCCGCATCCTCATATCTGTCTTGCAACCGTGACCTATCTGTTCAAGGGAGCGGTCCTTCATCGCGACAGTCTGGGCAGCAATCTTGAAATCACCCCGGGTGACCTCAACTGGATGAATGCCGGCAGTGGTATCACCCATTCCGAACGCGAAACGCCAGCCGTCCGCAATTCCGTCCATGAACTTGACGGATTGCAGCTTTGGGTCGCTGTGCCCGAAGAAGAGGAAGAGTCTGATCCGGCCTTCTATCATGTCGCAAAAAAAGACCTTCCGATCATCGAGGATGCCGGACTTCACATGCGCCTGATCGCCGGTGAGGCCTTTGGAAAAACCGCACCGGTGCCGGTCAAGTCCAAGCTTTACTATCTTGATGTTCACATGGACGAAGGCGCGCAATTGCTGCTTCCCGGCGAAAATCAGGAAGGGGCGGTCTATGTCGTTTCAGGCAGCCTCGCCATTGATGGCGAGACCTATGGTCCCGAAAGCTTTGTCTATATCGCCCCCGAAGAAATCCCCGATATCGTTGCCCAAAATGATTGCCGGGTGATGTTGCTGGGCGGATTGCCGCTTGGGCATCGCTTCCTGTGGTGGAACTTTGTTGCCAGCACCAGGGAACGGATCGAAAAGGCCAAGGCCGACTGGGCATCGGGCAATTTCCCGCAGATCGATGGCGAGGATGATATTCTTCCGCTGCCCGGCCGTTCCACCGGCTAGCATCGGTTTCCGTTCTCGCCGTGCCACCAGAATAGAATTGGATACCCCATCATGCGTTTGTTTGTCGGCGTGGAAATTCCCGGCGATATCGCAGCCGAGCTTTATCCGCTTGCGCGCGGGATCAAGGGGCTGGATGCCCAGACCCCGGAAAACATGCATATCACCCTTAAATTCATCGGCAATGTGGATCCCGGTCTGGCCGCCGAGATTGATCAGGCCCTTTCCGATGTGGCCTTTGAACCGTTTGATCTTCAGGTCGACGGGCTCAATGTCTTTGCCTCAAGCCGCAAAATCCGCATCTTCTGGGCGGGTGTGAGAGATCAGCCAGTGATGCGCCGTCTGGCCCATCGGGTTGAAAATGCCCTTCTGGCCCTTGATGATTGTCCGGAACTCGATGCTCGCAAATTCACCCCGCACATCACATTGGGCCGAAACCGCGATGCGGCGCGCGCCACCATCGAACAGACGGTTGCCGATCACGTTGATCTGAGTTCGCGGGTTTTCACCATCGACCGGTTCTGCCTTTATGAAAGTCATTCGACCTCGGACGGGCCTGAATTCCGGGTGATTGCCGCCTATGACGGAACAGGTGCACGGCCCCGAACCCCTGAGCTGATCGACGACTTTGCCACAGGTGACTTTGACGTGGATTTTCAAAAGGGGGATTTCAGATGAAGCTCGGATTTATCGGTACCGGTGCCATCAGTGATGCCTTGATCCGCGGATTGCTGTCCTCGGACTATCCGGTGACGGACGTCATCGTCTCGCACCGAAGCGCTGCCGTCTCGCGCAAGCTTGCCGACGACTTTGATATCGTCCGTGTACTTGAAGATAATCAGGCGATCATTGATCAGTCTGATCTGATCTTCCTTGCCGTCCTGCCACAAATTGCGCGCGATGTGCTTGAAAAGCTGCATGTGCCAGATGACAAAAAGCTCGTCAGTCTGATCGCCACCATCCCGATTGATGATATCAAAATCTGGCTTGGCACCGATGCGCAAATTGATCGCGCCATTCCCCTGCCGTCGGTCGAACATCATGCCTGTGTGACGGCGGTCTATCCGGGATCACCCGACGTCATCGAGCTGTTTGAAAATCTTGGCGGCGCGGTTGCTGCCAAAACCATTGATGCCTTTGACGGCTATGCGGCCGGAAGTGCGCTGATGGCGACCTATTTCACGCTGCTGGAAAGTGCGGCCGACTGGATGGTTGGGCAGGGATCGGATGATGCCGATGCCAGACGTTATCTGGCCGCATTGTTTGCCGGTCTTGCTGAAAATACCACCAGATCGCCGGATCAAAGCTTTGCCCAACTGGTCGCTGGTCATTCCACACCGGGCGGTCTGAACGCACAGGTCGCCAGGGCCTTCGTACGCGAAAACGGGACATCTGCGATTCATGCCGCCCTTGATGAAGTCTTTGCCCGGATCAAGGCAGCGTCGAAATCCGGCTGACCGGAATTGAAAACGGGCAGTTCCATCGGACCGCCCGTTTTGCATTGATGTTTATATAAGGACCACGCCAAGTTGATCAGGCGGCTTTTGCCTTATTCTGGTAGCCAACTGTCAGGCGTTGTTGCGGGCTGTCATTGGTATCGACCAGATCCACCATCGCCAAACCAAAATCGGCATAGGATATCCGCGCAACGCCATCATGATCGGTAACCAGCGTGTCGGTGCCGCGCACATAATGACGGGTTTTCTCGCCGGGAATCAGCATGGCGGGTGGACGCAGGCAGGTCCATTGTACATCGTCATACTGATCAAACAGGGCATCAACCTGTTCGCAGGCCTCGGCAATCGGACGGACGCTGTCGGGCAGGAAGTTCGGTGCGGTCAGAACCGTATGGCCGCTGCCATCGGCAAGTTTCAGGGTTGCCGCCCCGCCGGTCACAAAGATCGGATTCCGGCTTTGACGCGCCGCATCCAGCAGCACCTTGGTCATTTCTGGCAACAGCTTTTCCTGGCCGGGGGCGGGGCGCAGTGAACTGACCGCAACGTCATGTTCGGCCAATACCTTTGTCACCTGTTGGGGATCGGCAAGGATATCGATGCTTTGACGGATAACCGTTTCGGGCAGGGCTGAAAGTTTTGCGGCATCACGCGCAATGGCCGTGACCTGATATCCGCGCAAAAGGGCTTCGGTCACGACTTCGCGGCCGACATCGCCGGTGGCGCCAAAAACAACGATTTTACGATTATGTGGGGCGGTGTTGGTCATGGGGCGTTCCTTTTCTGAATGGTGTTTTGGTGGTGCGTTATGATTTGGGGGTGGCAGCAAGGGGGCGTGTATTCGGGACGCTATCCGTTTTGGGTCGTGCCGCACGCTGTCCAAGCCAGATACTGATCAGGACAACAACAACACCGGCAATCTGAAGCGGCGATAACTGTTCGCCCAGAATGATCCAGCCCAGAAGAACCGCACTGGTCGGGCTCAGGAAGCCAAAGCTTGTCACCGTGGTCGGACCAAGCCGGGCAATGCCGCGGAACCACAGGAAATAGGTCAGTGCCGCCCCGATCAGTCCCAGCCATACCAGACCGGCAATATTGGTGACTGTTGGCATCGGGAAGCCCGGCTCGACAATCAGGACAACCGGGATCAAAAGGATACCGCCCGCAGTCAATTGCCATGCCGTAAAGGTCAGGGGTGAAACCGGCGGCTGCCATTTCCGGGTCAGGACTGTGCCCGCCGCCATCGAAAGCGCACCCAGAAGGGCTGCTATAATGCCAATCGGATCAAGGCTTGCCGACGGACCAAGGACCAGCATCGCAACCCCGATCAGGCCCGAAACTGCGGCAAGAATGCCCAGCATCGTGATGGTGTTGCCCAGCGCATAACGTGCAAGAAACAGCACAAGCAGTGGCTGGATGGCACCAAGGGTTGCCGCAACCCCGCCCGGCAGGCGATAGGCCGCAACAAACAGCATGGCCCAGAAAACCGCAAAGTTCAGGGCGCCAAGGATGAAAACCCGACCCCGCCATCCCGCACCGGGAAGCTGGCGCACCACCAGCAACAGGATCAATCCGGCAGGCAAGGCGCGCAAAAGCGAAACGGTCAACGGATAGCCATGCGGCAGCATTTCCGTCGCGACGATATAGCTGCTGCCCCAGATCACCGGGGCAATCGCCGTAAGCAATAAATCAGTTGTTCTGTTCATGGGGTATCTCCATTTATCTTGACGTCAAGATATATTCAGAAATCTTGACGTCAAGATAAATTTTCGGCATATCCTCAAGCCATGGAAAGCAGCACCGACAAAATTGACCGTATTCTTGCGCAATGGCGCCGCGAACGCCCGGACCTTGACGTCACCCAGATGGGGGTCATTGGTCGTCTGGGGCGGTTGCGCAATATCCTGATGATGGAGCTTGATCGTGTGTTCAGGCAACATGACCTCAATGGCGCAAGCTTTGATGTGCTCGCGACCCTTCGCCGGTCCGGTCCGCCCTATGCGCTAAGCCCGTCGCAACTGATCGAATGGACGATGGTGACATCGGGCACCATGACCAATCGGCTCGATAAGCTGGAAGAGGCTGGTCTGATCACGCGTCAGCGCAACCCGGAAGATGGCCGCGGTTTTGTTGTTGCCCTCACACCACTGGGGTTTGAGCTGATTGATGCCGCGGTCACTGACCACGTTGCCAATCAGCACCGCTTGCTTGAAGGTCTGAGTTCCGATGAAATGACCCAGCTTGACGGGCTTTTGCGCAAATGGCTGGCCGCCGTTTCCGACAAGGACGTGTCAGAGCAATAGACAAACAACATTATCGCGCAGGATGTCATGCGCGTGTTCAGGTCTGAAATTATCGGGGATTTTGGTCAGTGGCAGAGAGGAGGGGATTCACTCGTCAACTGCCAGTTTTCACGTTTCTAAACAGATACTTATGCGGAAACGTCAACTTAGTTGTAACACACTCTGTAGCACAACTTGTGTCACAGAGTGTGTTCGTTTGTCAATTTTCAGATTGCGGTTATTGTAGCTTGGAGAAGAGCGTTGCCCACATGCTCTCTATATCGTTTTCCAGTTTCCCTTTGAATTTCTGCTTCACCTTTTTGCTCAATTCTACTTTCCATCCGAGTTCGAGCTTGATGTGATTGTTCTGTGCAAAGGACTCCAGCTGGGGAACTATCGGAGCTTTTGGGTCAACATCCTCTTCGCTTAATCCATCTTCACTACGGTATAGGCGGTCAAAACTGTCAACAAGGATGTCTATAGGGATTAGATCCTCAATCTCAGAGCCGGTCTTCTTCGTGAATGTGTCTATCTCGAGGATTTTTCTTTTTTCTGGCTTATACAATCCCTGTTCAAGACTGTTCTTAAAGCGTTTTCCAGCTTCATCTGAGTCAAGTAGAACGATAGGTAAATCATGATTCCTACCCTGCAGAATTGAGACGACTGGTTTAACGCCTTTGGCTCCGTCAACTGGAATAAACACGATTTCTCTTTTGGGGGTAAATTTCTTCTTCGAGATTAAATGATTTTTGATGAGTGTCAGGTAAAACTGGTCAGAGACACCTTCAACAATAACAATGTCACAACCTACAAGCAGGCTCTGCGAGGCGCTGATGCCGATTGCAGCATTCACAGGCTGAATTGCCTTTTTTTCTTTGTCTGCTTTGCTGATGTCGTTCGAGGCTTTGGTTAAGCCATTTTCTGTATATACCGCTTTCACCCGGTCCAGTCGATTGTGGTCCACCAAAAATGGCAGATGGGTCGTGTAAATTAGCTGGTTGTTTTCAGAGAGTTGGTTGAAAAACCTGATTAAATCAGTTTGAGCATTTGGGTGTAAGCTTAAACCCGGTTCATCAAGTAGTAGAATACAGTCCCGATGATTGCCTTTGCTCTCTGCGAGAAAAACTAAGAAAAAGCTGAAGAACCATTGTAGCCCTTTACTGCGTGATTCAAGTTCAATTGGTGATGGTCTTTCAGCGTCACTTACAAAAATTCGAAAGTACAATCCGTCCGCATTGAAATGAAAATTATAGCTGCCTTGAGACCACCAATCTCTAAACTGTGCTGATAAGCTGGTGGCAGCAGAAGTAACTTTCGCGTGTCGCTCTTGTTTTTTTCGAGAGTCTTTGTCTATGTTTTCTTCTGTGGCCTGATGCGCAGATGATTCTTCTCCAAGAGTCAATATTTCATCTGGATTTAAGTTTAAATGTCCAAATAAAATATTTAGAGTTCTCGCCTTCATTAATTTTTTTCCAGTTAAAGATTTTATATTTTTAAGGTCATCTTTAACATGTGGCAGATATAGGTCTGAATCTAAGTTTCCGTACTCAGAATAATAAACAAATTTTGGGATTAAATCTAATAGCTCTTTAAATAAAGTCTCCCCCAGAATTCCTTCAAGTTCATCGGATTCTTCATGGCATTTTTCATCTGACACAAATGCATAGAAGTTCCCTATGTAGTCCTTGCTTATTTTTATGTGCTTTTTAATTTTAAGTGTTTTTGTGTTTTCCGAATTATGTTCTGATGTTTTTTCTTCGTTATCCTTTGATGATTCTATATTATCGGCATGTTTTTTTGAAATTTTTTGTATTTCTTCTTCTGTTAGTTCGAAAAGAGTCTCAATAAATGGTTCAGTTTTTCTAGTTCCTTTATTTTCTTCGATTTTAGAGTATTCATCTCTCGGGTAATCCAGGAGCAAATCCACTTTTGTAGATTCGTCAGCTGGATTAAACTTCCATAGTGGAAGTAATAGATTTGTCTTACCGGACTCATTAACGCCTACAAAGCAAGTCCATTGGTCTATTTCAATCCACTCTGTTTCTTTTACAGAACGAAACTTATTAACCTTGTACTTCAATAGGCGCATTGTGCTTCTCCGTAAGTGTATTTAGGCCTGTTTGGTGGCTCAAAGCTCGCGCCTGCAACTATAGCGTCATAAATACGTGTGGTTCCATGTGTTTTTGGGTGAAGTGGTGTTGCCAAGCTCTTCAGTAAGAAACATTTAGAGGGAGTTAGCTTGTTTGGTTGGAACGGGTTAGCCTTGTCGCACCTGCGTGCTTGGTAGTGACCAAACTTGTGCTTGATTAAGCTGTAACTGGGGTTTCTATTCCGGCAAAAGTTAGCATGGAGGGATAGTTCAAAGTGAGTTGTTTACCTCAGCGGAACGTGAGGGTAACTTGCAAGCAAGTCACATGATATCGACGCAACTTTTGTAGAAATTGTCGCTAGGAGCTGTCGGGGGACGAATTTCCTTTTGATGTCCTAGGTGATTTCTGAGTGAGGGGCGTGATTAAGGGAGACGCGTATAGTTATGTTAGTGGCGTCAGTTAGAAGTGAGTAATCTTGCGCTTTCAAATAACGGTGGGCCTGCGGTTTCTCCAATCTCTCCTCGTAGAGAGTTGGGGGCTTATGAGGCTCTTTTTCTGGAGCAGGGCGCAACATTTAAGCGTTTGGCGGAGAAATTCGCAGCAGACCCCAGTGCTTTGCCTTCTGATTTTGTCAAACCAGACATTGCAGATGATGCAGCTAGGCGTGTCTTCGCCAAGTTAGAGGAAGCTGGTGTTCGACAGTTCGGGGTTAGAATAAATAAAGCCGGTGATTATCCTGAAAAGCTACGTGACGCTAAATACCCTGTGGAATTGTTGTATTATCAGGGAGCGTGGGAGCTCAGCGAAATTCGCGGTTTGGCTGTGGTCGGAAGTAGAAAGCCCTCAGAGGAAGGTATTCGACGAGCAGCAAGGCTTGCCCGGGAGCTCGTGAAGAGGGGGTTTTCTGTGGTTTCTGGGTTGGCTACAGGTATTGATACCGCTGCTCATACTGCTGCAATTGAGGCGAAAGGTGTGACGATAGGCGTTATTGGGACGCCGCTTGGTGAATATTACCCGAAAGAAAACCGTGAACTGCAGGATTACATCGCGAAAGAACATCTGCTGATATCTCAGATTCCAGTATTGCGATATGAGGTCCAGCCTTTTCAGCAGAAGCGGCATTATTTCCCCGAGCGAAACGCAACGATGAGTGCGTTGACCGAGGGGACTATCATCGTTGAAGCTGGTGAGACTTCAGGGAGTTTGACGCAGGCACGAGCTGCCCTTCATCAGGGGAGAAAGTTGTTTATTCTTGATAGTTGTTTTCATAACCCTGAAATCACGTGGCCTGCTCGGTTTGAGAAACAAGGTGCAATTCGGGTCAAGGCACCTGACGATATATGGGAGGCTCTGGAATAGATGCTTCTCTCTAAAATTGACGATGCCAGTAGAGTGGACCATTTTCACTTAGAGCCTGATGATGAATGCTACTATTTCCTCGAATATACCTCGGGTCGAGATTACAGTTTTTCTAAAGCTAATAGCGCTATTGCCAACCTAAAAAAGAAGCCAAGTAACTCACATAGGGCGGACTATAGGTACAAGCTTGACGTGATTAAAAGGGCTTCAAATACATTTCGTGGAGCTTTGAACGAAGATTGGTTGCGGGGTGCTACTCTTGTGCCTGTTCCTGGCTCGAAGGCTATCGGTCATGTCGACTACGACAACCGTATTGAACAGATATGTCAGGGGATTGGGCCGAACCTTGATGTTCGAAATCTTGTGGTGCAGCGAGAATCCACAGAGGCTTCTCATGAGGCGATTGCAGGAGCGCGCCTTAGTGTCGAGGATTTGCTCGACATATATCAAATCGATGAAAATATAACTCACCCTTCTCCCAAGGACATCGCAGTGTTCGATGATGTTCTCACAGCGGGTACGCACTTTCGTGCCATGAAAACTGTGCTCAATCGCAGGTTCCCAGGGGTTAGGGTCACTGGGATGTTTATCGCAAGGCGCGTTTTCCCATAAGAAATCTGAGCCGGTTACTTATTGCTAGGTGGTATTGCAGAGATGCCATCGAAAAGTTCCGATAGCTCAATTCCGAGGGTTGCCGCAATTTTGGTGATATTGTCGAGTGCTATATTTCGTTCGCCTCGTTCAACATCTCCGATGTATGTACGGTGAATCTCGCACTCATGTGCAAACGCCTCTTGCGAATAGCCGCGAGCCTTTCGCAGTTCACGAACTCTTTTTCCAAACTGTTTTCTAATGTCATTGGAATCGGCTTTTTTCATAAGCCGAGTAGTCTTCTTTGATGGTTATAAGTCCACAGACGATAAGTGGAGAATTGTGTTGACTGAGCTTTTTGTTGACACTTATAGTCATCAAAAATGTCGAATTAGTTTTGGTCAGTAGGGTTGTGAAAAGGAGCTCGGGCGATACAATGAAAAAAAACTTTCAGCTTGGTGGGCAATTGGCCTCGACCGGAGTTTCTTGGCTCAGAAGCTATCCGGTGTTGCAAATATTGGCGCTTGTAATTGGTGGCCCGTTGGTGCTGTTTTTATTGGTGGCAGCCCATAACACGCTTTACGGGACTTCTTACATCCGACGCGTGAGCGATGTTCCGGCTATTTATTGGTTTCTTATTATTGGCTTCATCATCTGGCTTCCTATGAAGCTGAAGCGTCAACCAATCAAAGATGCAGCGAAAGACAGTCCGGCTTCCAAAGCGGTCATCAATGCAACTAACCAGCAATTCCTCAAAGACCTGAAAGGCGGCACCGTATTGTTCTGGGGTGTTAGCGTTATCGCGGGGCTGGGTGCGGCCACGGTCTTGCTTCTTGTTCATGCGTTCAGTTCACGCACGGGTAGTTCATCTGGAGCTGCATGGATTTGGCTTATCGTTATCCCATTTGTTCTATACCTTCGCTTCAAATTGCCTGAGATGCTTAAAAACAAAAACATCAAGCTTTCTCTCAAGGCATTAGCAAGAATCGAAGAGTTTCTTGATGCAGATATTGGCTACTATGTTATCGGGTATCGGGGCGGAGTTGCACTATCACAGGACAACAAGAAGCTGGCATTTGTTCGCTTGAACGGAAGCAAAGTCGAGAAAGCTGATTTGCTGAATTGGGAGCAGGTCAGGCGCTGGGGTGAAAGAACAGGTCAGGCCAATACGATAAAGGCGATTGGTAGAACCTCTCTGTCGGAGAGCAGTGATGTGTTTTTCCACAATGCCGGTGAGCACAACCAAGCTGCCCTTAATACAGGCCTATACCTAGAATATGACCTTTCTGATTTGGAAAACGACCGGGTTTTAGTTCCATTGGAGGGGTATCAGGCATCTACATGGGTCAAGCTGTTGAGCCGTTTAAATGGTGGTGAGCTTGCTGCCGTCAATGGGCCAGACTTTCGGCCTGCTTTCCGTGCCGATGCGTAAATGCAGTAGCCATATCAAAATGTAATCGAAAGCCTCCATAGCGAGGCTTTCGCGCTAACTCTCCGACTGGATAAAGTTATCCAGGACTTGGGATAGCTCAAGCGTGTCGCCTGTTATCTTTTCGAGGGTATCTCCTAAGCCTTCGAACATCTCCAAGTCAGACTTGGTGCAAATACCGTTCTTAATCTTAAAGTCTAAGATGTTCATTGTTGGTTTTAGTGACATCACCAACAATTCGACTTCGTGTTCAAACCTCCTAATTCTCTTTCTTACTTCAATATTCAATGCGGTCTCCTTTTTATTATTGACTAATTTAGATATATATTATATTATTTAATTATAATAGTCAATAAAAAAGGAGGAGCGATGTCACCATTACTTCGAAAAGAGAACTTAAAGTACCCCCACAGCGGCCTATTCTCTACGTTTCGCAGGAAATCTGGAAAGCCTATTCAGAACAGCTATTTCATGAGGCAGTTGGATTTCATTTATGAAAATACGGCCAACATCAACGATTTCTTTATTTCGCAATGCGTCTTCAGCGAGAAAAATCGCCGAAAGATTAACCTGAAATATTTCACCCATGCGTGGGTCGATATCGATTATTACAAGATTGAGAGCCTCTCCAGATTCTCAAAAGAACAGATAGTTCAGCAACTTATTGATTTTATACAAGATAATGGCATTCCTTATCCATCCAGCATCATAGATTCCGGTAATGGAATTTATTTGAAGTGGCATTTTTCCAGCTATGTTCGAAAAGAAGCTGGCAGAAAACTGGAAGCCGTAAATAGGCAATTAATCAGCTTGTTTGCCGATTTTGGTGCCGACACAGGCACTCACGACGCATCAAGAATTCTAAGGTTTGTAGGTAGCATCAACACAAAGGCAGGAAGTCCAGTCAGTTTCATTCAGGAAACTGGCCTCTTTTATGACTTCGAGATGTTTTGCGATGAAATTCTGCCACCTATACCCGAGGCGAAGCCATCTAAGGTACTTTCATATAGAGCAGAAAAGGCCAAAAGGGCTGTTCTCGCAACCAGAGCCTTCACCAGGCAAGATTATGCATGGAAAGTACTCTGTGACCTTGAAAAGCTCATAAAAGCCCGTTTTGTGGATGGAGAGGTGCTAGAGGGCCATAGAGACCGCTATGGCTTCATTGGTGCCTGCCAAATATCCATAGCCTTTTCGAGCTATCCTGACGCCGATATTCGGCAAGAGATACTGACATGGGCTAAACAGCACCTCTCAAGCAGCTATGTGAATGACGAGCTAAGAAACTACATATCCAGTCTTTTGCAGCGCGTTTCCCGTCACAGAAGAGGGGAACGGGTGGAATTTATGGGTAAGAAAATCACTCCAATCTACACCTATAAAAAAGACACCCTCATAAACTTGTTTGAAGTTCAAACATCAGAGATGGAGCAGCTCAATTTAACGGTTTTGATTGATAGGAATGTTAAATACGACAGGAAGAACAAGAAGAGACGAAAAGGCGTTCTAAGCACGGATGATAAACTGAGCATCTTAAAGTGTGCTATTGAGGAGGCCAAATCAGCAAATGAGATTATCAACCAGTCGTATTTAGCTGAAACTACGGGGTTTTCGCAGCCTACAGTCTACAGGTTACTCAAAAAGCTCTGAGTTTGCGATGGGCGATAGTCAACACTTCCATGCAATTTTTCGCGTCTTCCACTGCTGTCTCGTGGAAGCCTGGAATGCCCCTGTAAGCCTTGAGAATAAACGCCCTAATGATTTTAGGGCTTTGTGTTTGTCAACATCTTGCCAACACTTATTCAAAAACGGTCTGAAACTAAACTATGCGAAGCATGGCATAGCCTAGTCACCACAATATCACATCCATAAAGGCAGCCTATTTTAGGGTTATAATCGCATGAGCGGTTACCGGTATCTAATAGGTTTGGTGGGCTACGGGGCGCTACTTCACGACCTATATAAAAATCCATTATGTGAAATCAGGATACCTACTCACTCCTAATCAAGAGACCTAAGCCCTCTCCACCTTACAGTCTTACCCGCATTGTGGTGTTTCCGTTGCGTTCATATTCAGCCTCTGATTGATGCAAGGCAATCACTATGATTGAAGTGAATTTGTGAAAATTCATTTACGATATACTTGATTTATCCTGACTGTTCCAGCAACACTATTTCTATATATTTGCTATACGTAAATTTCTATTTTAAAATACTTGACATATTGTCAATACTATTGTAGTATAAGTTATCCGAATATTTGAGCCAGTCATGCCCCTTGTCCTGCGGACAGGTGCAACTGGCAAGGGGTGATACCCCGTTGACCCCCAGTTTTCGGATGCCAAAAACAATAAAAAGGAGACTGAAATGAACATTGATTTTAATGAGTTGAAAAAGGAGATAGCCGGACATCGAGGAGCATTTGAGCTGATAGTCGATGAAAGCAACCTGTCAGAGTTGAAAGAGCACTTTTCCGCATGCAAAGAATCAAAAATGTATCCGGAAAATCTACAGTTCAACTATGCCACTCGACCAATACTGGAAATTGCGCGCAGATGCCTGATGCTAAACTGCTTTAACGAAAAATATGACCCTGTCATGGTCAAATTCGTGAATGGGCAGTTCTTGATGATATGTGACCCAAACCTATTTGGAGTGAGGTTGCAGCAGGAAGAGTTCGATGATGCTTTATCAGAAAAATCATTTGAATGTGCAGGCTACGCAATCGATAGCTTGGTCGAACAATTAGGGGAGATGACTGCTGGCGATAGAGGAAGCGAAAGATGAAAAACAAAACAATACGCTTCCGTATAACTAGCGAACAGTATGCTCAAATTCTCAAATCTGCCTCAAACTCCCGCAAGAATCTGAGTGAGTGGATTAGGGAGTCCCTTAAAATTTCCAGTGATAGAAATCTTGTTGAGAGAAGGCTTCAGTATGTCTCCGAGGTGCAGAACCTCTCGAGGCAAATTTCCCTTATTGGAAACAATATTAATCAAGTCGCCAGGCTTGCAAACGCCAAGCGAGAATTTCAGCAGATTGAGGAGTTTTCGAGTGTGCTTGACAGTATAAAGGAGAAGGTTCGTGAGCTAAGATGATAATCAAATCAACAAGAGTGCAGACAAAATCTGGAGTATATAATCTATCAAATCATCTGTTGAACAAGCGTCATGAAAATGAAGAGATTCGACTTTTAGAAGGCTCTGAAGCTGATTTTGAGACTTTCCATAAGGAAGCAATTTTAGACGGTAGCAAGTATGCTTTTCGTCATTTTAGCATTAATCCAGGTTGCGACTGGACATATGAACAGCAGCTCAAAGCCGTTGATAAAATCAAACAAGAATACCAAGCCGAAAGCCATCCCCACTTGCTCGTCAGACATAGTAAGAAACTCTGCGATGGAACGAAGAATGAGCATCTTCACCTTGTTCTTCCTGAGAGATTTAATGGCAGAACTCTAAGCTCAAGTTGGAGCTACGCAAGAAACGAAAAAATATCCCGCGAATGTGAGTTTGAATTCGGACATGAGATTGTTGTCGGAAAGCACAACAAGTCATCTGCTTATTTTGTGTCTAACAAGAATCTAAAAAACATCCTTTTAGAGAACTCAATAAAGCAGATGCCAAAGGCCTCGTTTAGCTCGATTGAGCATCAAAAAGCTAAGAGGCAAGGGCTGGACCTTCCAAAGACCAAAAAACTTATAAAAGAGCTTCATGCGCAATCTGATGGGTTTGGTGCTTTTCACGCTGCACTAAAGGAGCATGGTTTTGTAATTGGAAGCGGCAAGAAGACCGCCATTGTTGAAAACCTTGAAGGCGAGTTTATCGGTTCGCTGAACCGATTGGTTGGTATGAGGAAAAAGGATTTTTTAAAGTATGTAAAAGGAGTGAATAATGAGAAAATTATTTCAAAGTCAGACGGTGGAAAAACCAAAAAGGAAAATGTCAGAAGCGTTGCTGCTTTTGGGAACCAAAACAAAGGTAAACACGGAAGAAATTCTAGAACTTCTCAATCAGGAAGGCGAGAGCAAGATAGACCAAGTGATAGAGATATTGGCCCAGATAGTCGTCAACCAGAAGAGCCAAGAAGAACTCTTATTGAAGATTCTAAGTTCCAAGCAGGACTGATGAGTTCTTCTAGAGCTGTAAAGCTTGATGCAATCCTTGATTGTATTAAGAAATTGAATGACGCCAGTCAAATGGAAGCGGGCTTGAGTATACCATTCTCTACTAGAAGGCCTTTAGTCAAAGAAGCCGGAAATGCCTGTAATTTTGCCCCTGTGGTGGCTTCTGGAAGTTCTGGCGATATTGGTGCTCCAATCACATCAGAAGATGCTCTGAGGCAAATTAGGGCTGCTCCCAAGCCTCTTCAATTACGCTAAAGAAGCATGCGGGCAGTGAATCTATAGCCATGAGAAAACAAAACTTGGTCTTGCTCAAGTTTTTCTAAATACATCTGGATTAATTCATATGGTGTGTGAAAATTTTCGTCATAGTCGAGAATGGCCTTTTTCATATCTTCTGGTATGAAATGCCGAAAGCAACTTCTAATATAATTAAATTCTTTCTTGGATATCCAGCTAAATACATCTTTGGTACTGAAGCTCCAGTCGTAAAGTCCGTTCTCCATACGATGAATGACAAACATATTCATTATTGATGATTGCCAGTAATGAGGTGGAACGAGGAAAACATATTGGGATGGTAGTTTATGATTCACCTCATCAACAAAATAATTTGTCTTGCACTTTTTGTAAGAATCTCGGCAAAAAATTAAAGTTCTCTCTGTGGATTTTTCTTTGTCATTCTTAAAATTTTTAATTATTCCATTGATTATAATGTGTGTCCTCTCTTTGTCCTTTCTTTCTTTCCATTCTGATATTCTCTTTTCTTCAAGATGTTTGGCAATAATTTCCCGGTCTATTTTTAATTTTAGCTCATTCTCTTTGGAGTGGCATAGCCAGTGACGTGGAGAGCTGTGAAGGATATAACTGTCAATTATTTCTAAATTTTCGTCCAAAGGAGTCTGAGATAAGTCGAGTTCGATAGCACTTTGCTGGATGCTGTTTATGTAAGCTATTTTCTCATCATCGCAGCTATGGGTAACTGCGAATTCAATTACTAATGTATGATTTCTCAGTGTGGCTATCGCATCAGCACGATAAGAGCCTAACGGTGCTTCGTCTTGAATGCTATCAAACTGAACTTTGGCTCCAGGTAGCCTCGCGGCTCGCCCTTGATGGCGAATTTCAAATTCAGGAAGTGTGACTGTACTTTCTCTGGCTAGAACACGTTTCGCATACAAATGCAAAAATGACTCATTTTGAAGTCCACAGTCATCAAGGTTATCGTGAGAAAAATGGTGCTGTTTGATTTTGCCTTTTTTTGCAACTAATGCCGAACCACATTGAGGGCAGATGCAGTTGCAAGCCTTGCCTGATGGAACTTCACTAATATGAAGGATTTGGGAGGTTGATGTGTCCGTGCCAAATACGAGCTTAAGCTTGCTTCCTGACATCTCGCACTACTCCTAAGCCTTTTTAATATGCTTGGTGAGTGCCTCAATCTGATGAAAGTTTATCCCATCAAAGGCATTGGTCATAAACGCGCTGATGTCGCCTTTGCGGCCATATTCAGCACCGATATGATCGCTTTTATGACCTACATAATAGTATTGGTGATGTGGGTCGGTTCCTGACTCTCGCATCATTTCAATGAAGGTGTGGCGCAGGCGATAATATACAATTGTGCCGTAATCATCTTCCTTGCCCAATATCTTCCTGAGAATGCGGATAATGGTCTTTGAATAATTATTGCTAAAGTTCAGTTCCTCATTCGTCGGTGTCTCTTCCTCATGGAAAATTCTATCGTGACCAAGCTCCTTCTTCTGGTTCACATAATCTAGAAAACCAAGATCCAGGAGCAGTTTATGGAAGGGAATAAATCGCCTCGAATTTGCAGTTTTCAGGCTCTTGTCTGAGTCTGTATCTCTTTTAATAATAAAGAAATGTGGCTTGCCATGTTTCATGACAATATCGGCATATCTCAATTGCAAGAGCTCGTTTGTTCTTGCTCCTGTAAGAGTGCCAAGAACTAGCATCCATTGATGAATGCCCCACTCCTCATCAAAGAGTTTGTCTGAGAAAAGAGTGTTTAGCTGTTCGATGGTATAGGGCTCTCGGTAGGTGCTTGCACCATCTTTGATTTTGGACGTCAAGGTTTCAAACGGATTATAGGACGTTGCTCTTTTCCGTTTCATTTCCTTAAAGAAATAGCCCATGAACGTTATATATCCATCGCCAATTGTTTTAGGTTTGATGGTTGGTTTTTGGGCTTCTTCGTTCAGTTTGATTCCTTCAAGGATATTATCCGTCTTGAATATGCTATGCATATGACGGGGCAATTTCTTGATGGTGAGGACAACTTTCTCAGCGTCATCTGTATCCACCTCATGGACATGCTTATCGCCTAAAATTTGAAGCATATACTTCAGGGAGGCGACCTTTTTGCCCATTGTCTTGTAGTCAAGGTTTCTGCCTTTTTCCCATTCAAGATGCTTTTCGATAGCCTTTGATATTTTTAAGGGTTTCAGCTTCTGGGATGGATTGTAATCAACCTGGCTTTTGTCGCGCTCAAGGATTTCTCTTTCGAGCTTAACGTTTTTGCGGTCCAAGGTTCGATTGTCATCCTCGTAGTGAGTGATAACTTGTTCATACAAACCTTTTTGCTTAGCGACACGCTCAAGGGTGGCAACGGTAGCTTCCTGATTGTGGATGTAGCTATTAATTATATTCTTCTTAATTTCTTCATCGGTGATTTGTTCGACATACTCGATGAAGGTTTCCGTTGGTGTTTTCTCTTTTTTCATCGTCAGAAAGCTGCGGTCCAAAACATCATCAATGAACATGGCAAGTCGCCTTGCTTCCCTCATGCCTGATACATGAAGGCAAAACTTATAGTCCTTGCGACGACTCAGTTTTGCAATAGCTGATGGAATACGACGACGATAATACCAAGTATCTGACCGTCTATAGATACGATTTGGAATGCGCACGACATGACCTTTGCTGTGTCACAATCTGTGTCACAACTTGCCGATGGTTCCAAAATATCGTTTAAAAACAATGCTTTATTCAGTGGCAGAGAGGAGGGGATTCGAACCCCTGAGGGGCTTACACCCCAACACGCTTTCCAGGCGTGCGCCTTAAACCACTCGGCCACCTCTCCACATGCGATCTTGTATATATCGCGAAAGCGGGCGGACATTAGCCGACCCGACCTTGCTTGACAAGGCCCAATAAGCCTCTTTTTTCACTTTCGTGAAATCCTCCTGATTCCAAAGGCAAAACCGGGCGAGTAACGGTGGATTGACCGGTGCAAACCCTTGGTAAGCCGGGCTTTGGCGTGATCTTTACTTCTTGTTGATCTCTGGGCCGTAAGGTTTCACGTTAGGATTTTGGTTTGCACTGTCTTTGCTCGCGACGTCTCACCCCTTTACGTCCATGGGGCAGAGAAGCTAGGCTGCGGACAGTGTATGCTAATATAAACCCCGTGCGCGGGCGTCTGGAGAGGACAATGTGGGTTTTTAGAGTGTTGGGATGGGTCTTGCTGTTTGCCAGCCTTGCGGTGCTGGTAGACGATTCCATTACGGCACTTCAAACAGGAAGCTTTCGTCTGGTTGCGGCCGGCGAGCTCTGGTATCGCCTCGATGCCGGAAGCCTGAACCTGTTGCAATCCGTCGTCCAGCGCTACATTTCTTCCTGGGTATGGGACAATATCTTTGTTCCGGTTCTGCTGGCCCCTGCACTGGTGGTTCTGATCGTGCCGTCCTTCATCCTTTTGTTGCTGACCCGCAAACGTAAACGCCAGCGGATTTTCTGATCCCGGCATTTTTGCAGACGTATCTATCCAATCCTGTTTTTCCATTTGCGGATTTAACGTTGCCCCGCCTTCGGGGTGCATGTGTGCTCTCGCTTATCCCGAATGGGTTTTTGGTAAGCGATTTAGCCCAATGTCGGCTTGTCTGTGCGGATGGTGCGCGTCAAACTGTTGCGCGCAATCGGCAAAAGACAGGGAACCGGCATGAAGGCATGGATTTGCAAGGCATTTGGCGAAGAACCACATTTGATCGACTGTCCCGATCCGGTGCCCGGTCCGGGGCAGGTGGTGATTGATGTTGCTGCCTGTGGTGTCAATTTCGCCGATACCCTGATCCTGCAAGGCAAATATCAAAAGCGCCCCGATGGGCCGTTTTCACCCGGCTTTGAAGTCAGTGGCACGATCCGGGCGATTGGCCCCGATGTTCGCGGTATTGCGGTTGGGGACCGGGTCATGGCGCTGCCCGATTGGGGTGGTTTCGCCCAATGTGTGATTGCCGATGCCGCAACCGTGATCCCGTTATCTGATGATGTTGATTTTGATGCGGCGGCATCATTTCAGATTGCCTATGGAACGAGCTGGTTTGGATTGAAATATCGCGCCAATATCGTGCCGGGCGATATTGTTCTTGTCCACGGTGCGGCGGGGGGCGTTGGTCTGACGGCAGTCGAATGCGCCAAATTGCTTGGTGCCAGGGTGATTGCAACGGCGGGCGGGGCCGATAAATGCCAGATCGCGCGGGATCATGGCGCTGATCACGTAATTGATTACAAGGTCGAGAATATCCGTGATCGGGTGCGCGAGATCGCCGCAAGCCTTGGCCAACCTGCCGGGGTGGATGTGGTCTATGATCCGGTTGGCGGCGATGTGTTTGATCAAAGCCTGCGCTGTGTTGCGCCGGGGGCGCGGATGTTGCTGATCGGTTTTGCCAGTGGCACGGTGCCACAAATCCCGGCCAATATCCTTCTGGTCAAGAATGTCTCGGCCATCGGGTTCTATTTCGGGGCCTATCTTGACCAAAATCCCGACACCGCGCGCAAGGGTATGAGTGAGTTGCTGGAACTCCTGCGAAGCGGGAAAATCGCACCAATGATTTCGGCCAGATACCCGCTTGAAGAGGCCATGCTGGCCCTTGAGGCGATCCGCAATCGCACCGCGACCGGCAAACTTGTCATCATGATGCCCGATGCCAAGTGAACTGGCGGATTTTATTAATTAATTCCTTGGTATAGGATGGAGACGTCCCAACCACTTCTCTGCTGGAATTTGCGGTAATGCCCGACGACAAAAAGAGCGCCGATGCTGTGCAATCGTCTGAAAAGACGCGTGACCAGTACGAGACATATCCCTATCCGGCACGCAACCCGGAAGACGAAGACAAAAGGCTGGTCACCGGATCGCCCGGCAACTGGGACGAGGTTGTTCATTTCGTCTTTGGCGGGCGCGATCCGTCATCGAAGGGCAAGATCAAAATTCTGGTTGCTGGTGGCGGGACGGGGGATGCGCTTGTCATGCTGGCCCAGCAGGCCCGGGACCGCAAGGCAAAGGCAGAAATCGTCTATATCGATCTGTCCGAAAGCTCGCGCGAGATTGCCGAAGCCCGCATCAAGCGCCGCAACCTTGAAAAGAATGTCACCTTTGTTACCGGCTCTTTCGTCGATCTGGCCAAGGAATATGGTCCGTTTGACTATATTGATTGCTGCGGGGTGCTGCATCATCTGCCCGATCCCGATGCGGGGTTGCGTACGCTGACCGATGCGCTCAAACCCAATGGCGGTATGGGGCTGATGGTCTATGGCGAGCTTGGCCGTCAGGGCGTCTATCACATGCAGGAAATGATGGAGCGCCTCAATGCCGAGGCCGGCGGCGCACGCCGACTTCATTTCGGCAAGGCGCTTTTCAATTCATTGCCTGGCACCAACTGGCTTAAACGCAATCCGTTTATCGGCGATCATATCCATGGCGGTGATGCCGGTTTCTATGACCTGTTGCTCCATCAGCAGGATCGTGCCTATCGCGTTGACGAGGTGTTTGATTTTGTCGAACAGGCCGGTTTGCGCCTGCAAAGCTTTATCGAGCCGATGCGTTATGACCCGACCACCTATTGTTCGCGCCATGATGTTCTGGAAAAGGCCGTCCATGTGCCGTTCCGTGAACGCGCAGCCCTTGCCGAACTGATGGCAGGCAATATCACCAAGCACATCTTTTATGTGGTCAAGGCAAAGAACAAGGTCAAACCGCCGGTCCCGGACGCAGATGTCATTCCGTTCTTTACCCGTGTGGATGGTGCTGCCCTTGCACGATCGGTTGCCAAATCGGGCAATATCAAGATCACCTTTACCGGGCTTTCGGTGACCCGCACCATGCCCGCCGCATCACCGGCGATCCTGTCGCGCATTGATGGCAAGCGATCCATCCGGGATATTTACGAGATGTTTGATCCAAAGCCGGAAAAGTTCGAGTTCAACGCGCAATTTGCCGTGATGTATTCCGTCCTGAATGCGGCGAACCTGATGTATCTGCGCTACCCGGACAAGAAATAGGTCAGGCGCAGAACGCGCGTGCACCGAAAACAGACCCCAAAAAAAGAATTGCCGGTCACCAGGGGAGTGACCGGCAATCTCATACGCGGTTGCCAACGGGGGGTGTTGGTCATTGCGTTCAGGGAGAAGAAGAATTCCAAACCTTATTTCGGGCTCGGGACCTTCAGAATGCTCAGAAGAGCATCAAGCACCTGCAGGGGGAATGAAAGGGACCCCTGCAAGCGGAAAACGGGGGCAGACATGATACATACTCTGTTATGCGCCGGGGCGCGGGGGTTGTTCCGTACTTGCGCGACTTACGCTTTCCAGAACGGTTTTGCAGCTTCGCGACGGGCGTCATAGACGTTCCAGCCGATATCGCGCAGCATACGGGCATCCATCAGGCCAAGCTTCTTGCGCAGGTCATGGCGTTTGTACCATTCGCGCGGCAAATCCATCAGGCTGACGGTGTTGTGATGACGACGGGTTGCGACAAATGCGCCTGCTTCTTTGGTGATCGCGACCATGATTCTATTCCTTTTCAATCGAGGCCTGCTCTCGGTATTTCAGCGGCCTTGCATCTGTCATGCGTGTGTCTGATTTCCTTGAACCCAGAGTTACGCCGAAAAACACTTGCGCTCAAACCATCTTTTGTCATCATTGCATGAGTTTTTATCATGCAAAGTCGTTGTCATGAAACGCCGTCCATTGCCGCTAAATGCGCTCCGTGCCTTTGAAGTTGCCGGTCGTCTTGAAAGTTTCACCAAAGCGTCACATGAGCTTAACGTGACCCAAGGTGCAATCAGTCGACAGGTGCAGCATCTTGAAGACGTTTTGGGGCGCAAACTTTTTGAGCGCCATCATCGAAGCCTGAAACTTACACGCGCCGGGCGGAACCTTCTTGACGGGTTGACCCCGGCCTTTGACGCGATTGAAAATGCGGTGGCCAAGGTCGAAGACCGGGCGGATGACACACAGCTTTCCGTTCTTGCCCCGCTGACTTTTTCGATGCGCTGGATTGTGCCACGGCTGGGGCGTTTTCAGATGGAGCATCCCGATCTTCAGGTGCAACTGGGCACCTATAATGATGACAAGGCCCCGGTGGATTTCAACGAGGTCGACATTGCCGTGCGCTTTGCCGACACCCAGGATGAACAACTGGTCCATGAATTCCTGACTGGCGAGCGACTTTTACCGGTTTGTCATCCTGATCTTGCCAGACAACTCAAAACCCCCGAAGACCTTGCCGGAGTAACCCTTTTGCATTGTTCGGCACAGCGTGAAGACTGGCATATCTGGCTGGACGGGACCGGGGTTGCCGGGGTTGATGCGGATCACGGGCCGGTCTTTGCCACCCTCGATATGGCGATGGAGGCTGCGGCAAGCGGGTTCGGTGTGGTCATTTCCGACCCGGCAATGATCGGGGAATATGTTGTGACCAACCGTTTGACCGTGCCGTTCGATTTGCCGGTCGACAGTCCCTATGCCTATTCGCTCTGTTATCCGCAGGGGCGACTGGAAAGGCGCAAGGTCCGGGCCTTTCGCAATTGGTTGATGGGTGAAATCAAAATTGAAACCGAACGGCGAAAACTGGCGCAAAAGGCATCACAATCATCATGATGCCTTGAAATTGAACCATTTTATTCCTCATTATGAGGAGTAGAAAAAAATAATACAGTCGGGTGGTGCTTTTCTGATGGTCATTATGTCCGGGAAAGTCTGCCTGCTGCGTCTCAGATAGTGACAAGATTCGCAACCAGTTTGCTTCAGGGGAAAGACGATTCGTCACATGATCGCGTATGTCGCCAACACGAAACCGTCGCGCATGTATTCTGTTCGCCGGGCGGTTTCATCAATGCTTGTTGCAATTGGTGTCATGGCATTTTCGGCCGGAATACCGTTCGCATCCGTCCAGGCACAAGATGCCGACAAGCCTGTCATCAATCCGGCACCAACGGTTGAAGTCCAGGAAGCCGAACTTGATCCCCTGACCACCACGTCTCATGGCATATCGCTATATGGTGATCTGAAATACGGCCCGGATTTCCAGCATTTTGATTATGTAAATCCCGATGCGCCCAAGGGTGGCACCCTGATCCAGTCATCCATCGTTGCCTTTGATACGCTCAATCCCTTCACGCTCAAGGGAACCTCGGCGGCGGGGCTTGGTCTGATCTATGACAGCTTGATGGTGGCCAGTGCCGATGAACCCTATGCGATGTATGGCCTGATCGCGCGCAGCATCGAAGTGCCCCAGGACCGCTCCTTTGCCATCTTCCATCTTGATCCGCGTGCGCGTTTTCAGGATGGCAGCGAAATCACCGCTGATGATGTGGTGTTTTCCTATGAAGTCCTTGTTGAAAAAGGCAGCCCCGTCTATCGGCAGTATTTCTCCCAGATCGAGGGGGCCGAGGCGATTGACGACCTGACGGTCAAATTCACCTTCAAGCCCGGTAACAACCGCGAAACACCGATGACGGCGGCGGGCATCTCGATCATGCCCAAGAAGTTCTGGGAAGGTAAGGATTTCTCGAAAACCACCTTTGAAATCCCGGTCGGAAGTGGTGCCTATAAGGTCGCAAGCATCGAGGCAGGCCGCCGCATTACCTATGAACGGGTCAAGGATTACTGGGCGGCGGATTTGCCGGTCAATCGCGGCCAGAGTAATTTCGACACCATCCGTTATGACACCTATCTCGACCCCGAGGTGCAGCGTCAGGCCTTTCTGGCCGGTGAATATATGGTGCGTTCCGAACATTCATCGCGCGACTGGAGCACGGCCTATGACACGCCAGCGGTCGAGCGCGGTGATATTCAGAAAAAATTCATGCCCGATCATCTGCCTGTTGGTATGCAAGCCTATGTCTTGAACAATCGCCTGCCTCTGTTTTCCGACTGGCGTGTGCGCAAGGCGCTTCAATATGGCTTTGATTTTCAATGGCTGAGTCAGGCGATGTTCTATGGTGCCTACAAGCGGACTGACAGTTATTTTGTCAATTCGGATCTGGCTTCAAGCGGCATTCCGACCGGTGATGAACTGGCATTGCTTGAACCTTATCGCGATCAGTTGCCACCGGAACTGTTTACCCAGCCCTTCAAGCTGCCAAACTTCGATGAACCCGATGGTCGCCGCAAGGCGCTGCGCGATTCCATGACGCTTCTCAACGAAGCCGGATGGGAAGTCCGCGACAAGGTTCTGGTCAATAAGGAAACCGGGCAGCCCTTCCGGTTTGAGCTGGTCATTCGCCAGCCGGGGATTGAAAAGATCGCTCTGGTCATGAAAGCCCGTCTCAAACAGCTCGGGGTTCAGATGGACATCCGTCTGATTGATACAGGGCAGTGGGTCAACCGTATTCAAGCCTTCGATTTCGAAGCCATCACCTTCTGGTGGCAACAATCCCTGACGCCGGGCAATGAACAGCGCGTTTTCTGGAGTTCCGAAGCCGCCGATCAACCAGGTTCGCGCAATTTCGCCGGGATTAAAAACCCGGTTGTTGATGCCATGGTCGACAAGGTTGCATCGGCAAACAGTTGGGAAGAGCTGGTCACAGCGACCCATGCGCTCGATCGTGTCCTTTTGTGGGGCTATTACGTGATCCCGCAATATTACCTTGGTGGCGAACGTCTCGCCTGGTGGAACATCTTTGGCCATCCCGATACGGTGCCGCTGAAAGGGGAATCGGTCATGCGCTGGTGGATTGACCCGGACAAGGCTGCGAAATTGCCGATGGGGGGGAACTAGGCCATGCTGAACTACATTCTGCGGCGTCTTCTTCTGATCCCGGTCACATTGTTTGGCATCATGTTGTTGAACTTCGCGATCATCCAGTTTGCACCGGGCGGCCCGGTCGAGCAGGTCATTGCCCAGCTTCAGGGAACGGCTGTTTCATCAACAGCGCGTATCACCAATCAGGGTGGTGATAGCGGTGGTTCCGCATCATCATCGGAATCAGGCAACAATTTCTCATCGACATCGAATTATCGCGGGGCGCAGGGGCTTGATCCCGAAATCATCAAGCAACTTGAAGTGCAATTTGGCTTTGACAAGCCTGCACATGAACGGTTCTGGATGATGATGAAAAACTATCTGACCTTTGATTTCGGCCAAAGCTATTTTCAGGACCGTGACGTTGTCGATCTGGTGTTGGACCAAATGCCGGTTTCGATATCGCTGGGCATCTGGTCGACGCTGATCATTTACATCATCTCGATCCCGCTTGGCATTACCAAGGCGGTGCGCGATGGCTCCAATTTCGATATCTGGTCGTCGGCGGCGATCATTGTCGGCTTTGCCATTCCGGGCTTTTTGTTTGCCGTTATGCTGATCGTGATCTTTGCCGGTGGGACATATCTGGACTGGTTCCCGTTACGCGGACTGACATCGACAAACTGGGAACAGCTGTCCTTGTGGGGCAAGATCGTTGACTATTTCTGGCACCTGACATTGCCGATCGTTGCACTGACGATTTCGGGTTTTGCCACGCTGACCATGCTCACCAAGAATTCGTTCCTTGATGAAATCAACAAGCAATATGTCGTTACCGCCCGTGCGAAGGGTCTGACGGAAAAGCGTGTGCTGTATGGCCATGTTTTCCGCAACGCCATGCTGCTGATCATTGCCGGTTTCCCCAGTGCGCTGGTCGGTATGCTGTTTACCGGCTCTGTCCTGATTGAGGTGATCTTCTCGCTCGACGGGATAGGCTTGCTTGGCTTTAACGCGGTGATGACGCGCGATTATCCTGTGATGTTTGCCACACTTTATTTCTTCACGCTGTTTGGTCTGATCATGAACCTGATCAGTGATCTGAGTTACCACCTTGTTGATCCGCGGATCGACTTTGATGCGCGGGAGAATTGATCATGTTTGGTGCTGTTCTTTCGCCACTTAACCGTCGTCGCGTGGCAAACTTCAAGTCCAACAAGCGCGGCTACTGGTCGCTTGTGATCTTTACCGTGCTGTTTGTGATCTGCCTGTTTGCCGAACTGATCGCCAATGACAAGCCGATCTTCGTCAAATATGACGATAACTGGTATATGCCGATCTTTTCCGACCATCCGGAAACCACCTATGGCGGTGATTTCGATGTCGAGACCGACTTTTATGACCCCTATATTCAGGGCAAGATCGACCATCATGGCTTTGCCATCTGGCCACTGATCCCGTTTTCCTATGACACCATCGATTTTGAAATGCGCGAACCGCAACCAGCGCCACCGTCTTCGCGCCATCTGCTCGGCACGGATGAATTGGGGCGTGATGTGTTGGCGCGTCTGATCTATGGCTTCCGGATATCGATCCTGTTTGGTCTTGCGCTGACTGCGATCAGTTCCGTGATCGGCATCGCCGCAGGTGCGGTACAGGGCTATTTCGGCGGCTGGGTTGATCTTGGTTTCCAGCGTGTGATCGAAATCTGGGGTGGCCTGCCACAGCTTTTCATCCTGATCATCCTTGCCAGCCTGTTTGCGCCGGGTTTCTGGACGCTTTTGTTCATTCTGGTGCTGTTTAGCTGGATGAGTTTGACCGGGCTTGTACGTGCGGAATTCCTGCGTGCGCGCAATTTTGAATATGTTCGTGCGGCAAGAGCGCTTGGCATGACCGATTACCGGATCATGTATCGCCATGTTCTGCCCAACGCGATGGTCGCGACCATTACCTTCCTGCCATTTGTGTTGAATGGCTCAATCGTTGCTCTGACCTCGCTCGACTTCCTGTCGCTTGGCTTGCCACCGGGATCGCCATCACTTGGTGAATTGCTTTCGCAGGGCAAGAACAACCTGCAAGCCCCCTGGCTTGGCATGACGGCCTTCTTTGCCATCGCGGTGATGCTCAGTCTTCTGATCTTTATCGGCGAAGCTGTCCGTGACGCGTTCGATCCGCGCAAGACATTTTAGGGTCAGGGCCTATGAATTTGATTGGAATGGCAAAGTTTATATTTGTGAAATCCAAGAAAAATCCCGCCGGGCGGGTTGGTATCCCGTACAAGGGATTTGACGTCGGAGTTTGCAAATATAAACTTTGTCCTTCGGATCGATCAGATTTGCACGGGCTACGTTGTCGCAAAACCTTGAAAGATACTTATCTGTCGGCGGTTTCGCTTCGCGTATCCGCACAAATCTTATCGACCATTCAAGCCAAATTCATAGGCCCTGACCCTAAGGAACCTGTAAAATGACAGAGCAATCAGCCAACCAGCTGCTCCTTGATGTCAGCAATCTTTCGGTCAATTTCGGCGATGTGCATGCCGTCAAGGGGGTGTCATTTTCGATAGGGCGCGGCGAAACCATGGCATTGGTCGGCGAAAGCGGATCGGGCAAATCGGTCACCGCCCTTTCGATCCTGCAATTGCTGCCCTATCCACGCGCGACCCATCCATCGGGCTCGATCACATTTGACGGTCAGGAAATGGTCGGTGCCGAAGAGCGGACCTTGCGCAAGATCCGTGGCAACCGGATTTCGATGATCTTTCAGGAACCGATGACGTCGCTTAATCCGCTGCACAATATTGAAAAGCAGATCGGCGAAGTCTTGCTTCTCCACAAGGGCCTGCGTGGGGCCAAGGCGCGTGCGCGTATTCTGGAATTGCTTGATCTGGTCGGTATTCCTGATCCGGCGTCACGGCTCAAGGCGCTTCCACATGAACTTTCCGGTGGTCAGCGCCAGCGTGTCATGATCGCCATGGCGCTTGCCAATGAGCCGGAACTGCTGATCGCTGACGAGCCGACCACAGCCCTTGATGTCACCATTCAGGCCCAGATTCTTGAATTGCTTCAGGACCTGCAGAACAAGCTTGGCATGGCGTTGCTGCTGATCACCCATGATCTGCAAATCGTTCAGAAAATGGCCAGAAGCGTCTGCGTGATGAAGGATGGCGAGATCGTTGAACGCGGTGTCGGACATGGTCTTTTTGAACATCCCAGACATCCCTATACCCAAAAGCTGCTTGCAGCCGTTCCCAGCGGTAATGCGCCGGAACTGCCGGAAAATGCCACGGAGCTGCTCGAAACCAGCAATATTCAGGTGCGCTTTCCGATTGGTCGCAAAGGCATTCTGGGCCGTCCGGAACGCTATCTTGATGCAGTCGACAACATTTCCCTGTCGCTTAAGCAGGGCGAAACCCTTGGGATTGTGGGCGAAAGCGGATCGGGCAAGACAACCCTTGCCATGGCCATCCTGCGTCTGTTGAAATCTGAGGGTGATATAAAGTTTGCGGGCGAGGATATCCGCAAATATGCCGGTGCCGATTTGCGCAAGCTGCGCCGCGACATGCAGGTCGTGTTTCAGGATCCGTTCGGCTCGCTTAGCCCGCGCATGTCGATCGCCCAGATTGTCGGTGAGGGGCTCGAAATTCACGAGCCTGACCTGACACCTGCCGAACGCGAAGCCCGTATTGCCGAGGCCCTCAACGAAGTCGATCTGCCGCAAAATGCCATGGATCGTTACCCGCATGAATTTTCCGGTGGCCAGCGACAGCGCATTTCAATCGCCCGGGCACTGGTTTTGAAACCACGCTTTATCGTACTGGATGAACCGACATCGGCGCTTGATATGTCCGTGCAGGCCCAGATTGTCGAATTGCTGCGTGATTTGCAGGCCCGCCACAAGATGGCCTATCTGTTTATCAGTCACGATTTGCGGGTTGTGCGGGCATTGTCTCATCGCGTGATGGTCATGCAGGGTGGAAAACTGGTCGAAAGCGGTGCCGCGACGGATGTCTTTGATAACCCGCAACAGCCCTATACCAAGGCGCTTTTGGCGGCGGCCCTTGATCTTAAGGCCGCCGGGACAGATTTTGTCAGTAACTGATAACGACAAAGCGCCATCAAACCTGTTAGAACAGGATCGGAAAAGGGAATGAAAACAGGGTAGTAAAGTGAATATGCTGTCGCCTATGAGCAAATGGTCAAACAGTGTGTGTTTCTGGGGCAAGGTCATGTTTTTGACCATGCTTCTGGCGATCCTTGTGGTCGCACCCCTGTCTGGTCCTGCCCATGCCAGCAGCAAAAAGACCGAACTGGCGACCGAGGAACCGGCAAAGAACGCCAAGCCGGAAATCCCCGAGACGGTCATTATTCCCGACCCTGTATCGCTGACCATTGTGCTGCCGAAATCCGGCGCCATTCGCCAGATTGTGCTCAATATCTGGCTTGAAGCGCAGTCCAAACAGGCTGTGCCGGTGATTGAACATAACCTGCCCAAGATTATTAACGGCTTTCTGGTCGATCTGCAGCGCCTGATGTATCGCGATACCCAACAGCGTTTTGAAACCCGTGAGCCGGGCAAACGGTCCTTCAAATATGCGGCACCAGGTCTGCTGCCACCTCCGCCCCCCAAGACCGAAGAAGAACTTGCAGCCGAGGCCGAAGCAGTCGAAGCCGCCAGGGAAAAAGGCGAGGAAATCGTTCCCGAACTGCCATTCAGCCCGTTTGCGCCTGTACCCAACCGTTATTTCGCGGCCCTTCAGAACAAGCTTCTGCAAACAGGGCAGACTTTTCTGCCGCCCGATACACTCCGTTCGGTCCAGGTGCGGATGTTCTATGATTTCTGGCCGGGCGACGCCAAGCCGCGCTGATCTTTCTGCCTGACCCGTCCCTGACTGATGACGCATGGGCCAGTTGCGCAGGACGCAATTGTGCCATGGCATGTCTGTGATATTCCGGTTCGGTCAAAGTCCCGGAGCATCTCCATGTCGTTCGAAGTCTGGTTGAGTTTCACCCTCCTTGTCTTTTTGCTGGTCCTCACACCGGGGCCGAGCATTCTGATCGGCATGTCCCATGCGTTGCGTTATGGCGCGCGACCGACCCTGATGACCGCTCTTGGTGATGTCACCGCCAACATGATCCAGATGGTGATTGCGGCCGTCGGATTGGGTGTGGTTCTGGCGACATCGACGGTGGCGTTCGGGGTGGTCAAATGGTGCGGGGTGGTGTTCCTGCTGGTGGTCGGATTGCTATCATTCTTCCGTAAGCCCAAGAAATCAAACGATAAGAACGGTATCGAAATGAATATTTCCGGTGCCTATGAAGTTGCCAGCCATCGAAAACTTTTCCGCGAAGGTTTCCTTGTTGCGGCGGGAAATCCCAAGGCGATTGCCTTTTTCGGGGCGCTGTTTCCGCAATTTGTCAATCCGGCGGCACCGCTTGCACCACAGTTGCTGACTCTCGGGGCTACCTTTGTTGTTCTTGATTACAGTTTCGTAATGATTTACGCGATGGGCGCTGCACGCATCATGCCCTGGCTGATCAAACGCGGCGGTAACAACGTGGTTGCACGCGTATCCGGGGCCATTTTGATCGTTGCGGCGGGCCTTTTATCGCTGATCGAGATGCCGGTAAGCATTGCAGCTGCCCGTTTCTAGGTCGGTTGCGCTTTTGGCTTTTCAGGGGCGGGAAGGTCGGAAATTTTGCATTTCTAATATGCGTAATCCGGCCTAACTATCTGAAAGAAAAATAAAATATCTGGATGTGGCACATCTGATACTTGCTGTGCTTACAAACCGACTGGTCTGTATATAGCGGATTCTTGCCATATCAGATTTTTTGAATTCAAAATGGGGAAGAATTGCTGCCCTAACTGCCCGATTTTGGATTTTCTGGGCGACCAGACTGCGCTGATCGGGGGATTTTGATCGTTTTGCGGGCGGCGAAACCCGTCTTTTGCGATCCGTTTATTCGGTCTCGAGGCCAGCCGCTACGATGATATCGCCAAATTCACGCAGGAAGACAGATCCCTTGACCGTCCGCTGGATCAGAACCGAACGGCGGTCTTCTTCATCGACCTTGCGTTTGACCATGCCAAGCGAGCTCAGGCGATCAAGGGCGCGGGTAATGGCAGGTTTGGAGATGTTAAGCGCTTCTGACAGGCCGCGTACCGTATGCGGGGCCGGGGTCAGGTAAACATTCAGCAACAAAGCCATCTGTCGGGCAGAAAGATCGGGAGAATCCCGACGCACACTTTCTACAATCGCGATACGCCAAAGGTCGAGTGCCTGAGACGGTTTGATCTCGATCGACATGCTTGTGCCCAACAATTAATTTGTTACGAATACGTAATCTGTCTACCTGACCCCTGTGCATATGTCAAAGGTCTTATTGGAAAATATGCAATTTACGGTTTGGTTTACTTACCGAAACGATCCTCGATCAGCTTGAAGGCTGCGCGGATTCCCTGTGCTTCGCCACCGGTCGGACGTCCCGGACGATCCGTCGGGTTCCAGGCCATCAGGTCGATATGTGCCCAGCTTTTTGCCCCTTCGACAAAGCGGTCAAGGAACAGGGCGGCAATGATCGCCCCGCCAAAGGGCGAACCGGAAATGTTGTTCATGTCCGCTGCCTTGCTATCAAGCTGCGGGCGATATTCGTCCCACAGCGGCAAGCGCCACAGCGGATCATGAAGCGCCAGACCATTTTCCATCAGGCCATTGGCCAGATCATCATCATTGGAAAACAGGGCAGGCAGGCCAAGACCAAGGGCCACACGCGCCGCCCCGGTCAGGGTCGCGAAATCAAGGATCAGTTCCGGGTTCTCCGACGCGGCCTCGGTCAGGGCATCAGACAGCACGATGCGGCCTTCGGCATCGGTATTGCCGACTTCAACAGTCAGACCCTTGCGGGTTTTGAGAATGTCACTCGGGCGATAGGCACGACCCGATACCATATTCTCAACTGCGGGGATCAGAACGCGCAACCGCACCGGCAGGTTGGCCGCCATGATCATGCGGGCAAGGCCAAGAACCTGTGCCGAGCCACCCATGTCCTTTTTCATCAAAAGCATGTTGCTTGACGGTTTAAGGTCATAGCCACCGGTGTCAAAACACACACCCTTGCCGACCAGTGTGATTTTCGGTGCGTCCGCATCGCCCCATACCAGATCAATCAGGCGCGGATCGCGGTCACTGCCATATCCGACCGTGTGAATGGCCGGATAATTCTGTTTCAAAAGGTCATCGCCAACAATTGCGCTGACCCTAGCGCCGAATTCCTCGCCAAGGGCGCGTGCGGCGGCTTCAAGCTCTGCCGGGCCCATGTCATTGGCCGGAATATTGATCAGATCACGCGCAAGTCCGATGCCGCGTGCAGTGTTTTCTGCGCGCTTGGCGGCTTCGTTGTTGTGAAGGGCGATCTTTGCGCGTTTGTCCTTCTTGCCGTCATCCTTGCGATAGCGATCAAAACGATAGCCCCCAAGATAAAGTCCAAGCGCTGCCTTTTCATAAAGGGCGGCATTGTCGCTGATGCTATCAGAAAGACCATAGACCCCTTCGGGAAGGCTGGTCGGCAGTCCGGCGAAATCCCAGATCGCCTTGGCATCATCAACATAGCCGATCAGGACCGATCCGAACGCCCCATTCGATCCCGGCAGGGCAAGCTGCGTGCCGCGCTTTGCCTCGTAACCGTTTGCCGCCACCCATGCCTTGGTTGTTTCGGACTGATCGGCAAGCCAGCTTTGAAACTCGCTTTCGACAATCGGGGTGATGGTGATCGGGTTGGTGGAACTGTCGCGTGCGATGATGTGATCGAACAATTTAAGTCTTCCCTGCTGGTGACGTGGGATGGTGTTGTGTCGAGGAGGCGGGGTTAAACATCCGCCCCCGGACAGGATTTGATGACTGATCTTACGGCTGCCACCGGTCCAGAGCAATTCCGGAAAACAAATAGCCGCAAACAGGATCGGTATATGGCCCCCGACCCTGAAAGATCGATCCGGGGCAAGCCGGATATGAAATTTCCCCGGATAATAAGGACGTTCGGGGCACTGGAACCGGTAGGTCAATTTCATCAAACCGGACTTGAACCCGGCTTTTAAACCGCTGATAGTGTTTGGCCCAGTGTCACAGCCCCACAACATGAAAGACACCCGCATGGAAACGCGCCCCGTTCTTTATATCGGCAATAAAAACTATTCTTCCTGGTCGCTCCGCGCCTGGCTTGGCCTGAAAGTCGCCGGGATTGATTTCGAAGAACGTCTGATCGCGTTGCGCAGCGATGAATGGGCGGCCAAGGCACCGGTCTTTTCGCCAACCGCCAAGGTCCCGGTATATTTTGATGGCAGCAAAACCATCTGGGAGGCATTGGGCATCCTTGAATATATCGCCGATAGCCGCCCCGATACGCTGCTTTGGCCGCTTGATATGGATGTACGGGCGATTGCGCGTTCCGTCTCGCTTGAAATGCATGGCGGGTTTGGGCCCCTTCGCACGCACATGCCGATGAATTGCCGCAAAAACCTGCCCGGCCTTGGTCGCAAGGACGGCGTGGACAAGGACATCGCCCGCATCGGTGAAATCTTCAAAATGTGCCGCACCCGGTACGGGCAGGGCGGTGATTTCCTGTTTGGCGATTTTTCGATTGCGGACGCCATGTATGCGCCGGTGGTGACGCGTTTCAAGACCTATGGCGTGGATCTTGATCCGGTTGGCAATGCCTATATGCAGGCCATCCTTGAATTGCCCGCCATGAAGGAATGGTACGCAGCCGCCGCCACCGAAGAATGGGTGATCGACGATTCCGAGGTGAAATAACCCATGACGGGTTTGCGTGGAGATCTTCCCGAAATTGACCCGCCGGGCGGGGATGCGGCACTCGATAGCCTTCTGGGCGATGTCCGGGCCTGCCGCATCTGTGCCGATACATTGCCGCTTGGCCCGCGTCCGGTCGTGCGCATGGCCAAGGGTGCGCGTATTCTGATCATCGGACAGGCGCCGGGCACCAAGGTTCATGAAACCGGGCTTCCCTGGAATGATGCATCGGGCGATCGTCTGCGCGACTGGCTGGATCTGTCGGTGGATGATTTCTATGACCCGGCCAAACTTGCCATCATGCCGATGGGCTTTTGCTATCCCGGCCGGTTTGAGCGCGGCGGGGATTTGCCGCCCCGGCCCGAATGTGCTCCGGCCTGGCATGACGCGCTTTTGGCCCATCTGCCCGATATCGAACTGACCCTTCTGATCGGGCAATATGCGCAAGAACGCTATCTTGGTCCGCGTCGGGCCAAAACCATGACAGAAACCGTGCATCGCTTTGCCGATTATCTGTCTGACAACCTGTTGCCGATGCCCCATCCAAGCTGGCGCAACACCGCATGGATGAAAAAGAATCCGTGGTTTGAAGCCGATCTTTTGCCGGTCCTTCGCCAACGGGTGCACCGCCTGTTGGGCTAGGGTCTCTTTTGTGGTCCAATGATCTTTCGCCACCCCAAGAAACACGAGGCAAACCAGTATGAGCAAACTTGAAAAATCCGCCATCGAAACTGCCCTGAAGTCCCTGCCGAACTGGGAACTTGCCGATGATGGCCTGTCTATTGGCCGGGTCTATATGTTCGGGGATTTCAATGCCGCGTTCGGTTTCATGACCCGTGTCGCCCTGATGGCAGACAAAATGGATCACCATCCAGAATGGTTCAATGTTTACAACAAGGTAAACGTGACCCTGACCACCCATGATGCCGGGGGTGTTACGCAGAAGGATATCGATCTTGCGACCTTCTGCGACAAGGCATCCTCCAGCTAGCATCAAAAAAACACCCTGCCGGTAGGGGACGGCAGGGTGTCTATGGCTGCGGTGAAATCGGGCCGTGGGTGTGGGATTATTTCGGCTCGAGGCGAACCGCGCCATCTATCCGGATGGTCTCGCCATTGATCATTTCATTTTCACAGACATGCATGGCCAGTCGGCCATATTCAGCCGGATCGCCCAGCCGTTTGGGGAACGGAATATTGGCGGCAAGGGCCTGCTGCATCTCGTCGGGAAGGGCCGTGACCATCGGGGTGCCAAACATGCCCGGTGCAATGGCAACAACGCGGATACCATGACGGGCAAGCTCGCGCGCAGCCGGAAGGGTCATGGACGCAACCCCGCCTTTTGAGGCGGAATAGGCAGCCTGTCCGATCTGGCCTTCAAAGGCGGCAATGGAGGCGGTGTTAATGATCACCCCGCGTTCGCCACTGGGCGACGGGTCGTTGCGGCTCATGGCGGTGGCGGTCACACGCATCATGTTGAATGTGCCGATCAGATTGACATGGATCACGCGCGCAAAGGCGTCCAGATCAGCCGGGCCTTCGCGTCCGACAATGCGTTCGCCCTGCAGGATCCCGGCGCAATTGACCAGAATGGACGGGATACCAACGGAACGTACCACTTCGGAAACAGCACCTTCGACGCTGGCGCCGTTTGAAACATCCACGCCAAATCCGACACCGCCCAGCTTTTCAGCCGTGGCTTTTGCGCCGTCTTCATTCAGATCAAAGGCAATAATCCTTGCGCCAGCCCCGGCCAAAGTTTCGGCTGTCGCGGCCCCAAGTCCCGATGCGGCCCCGGTTACAATGGCGATGGAACCCTTGATCTGCATGGCTTGGTGTCTCCCTTGTTCAGCGCATGTGCAATTAATTGGTATTTATATACCAAATTATATCTTTAACGGGCAAGCGTCGATTTCCCGCTGTTTGTTGCACCAGACTATGGGATGGGAATGGTTATCTTCTGCGCGCAAGTTCGCGATACAGCGCCTCGGGACTGACGCCGATTTCAAGGGCGATCATGCGCCAGGTTCCCTTTTCGGGAAGGACGTCGTCATGCCAGGCGATCCAGGCATCAAGCCGTTCGGCGACCGTGCGCAGCCGCAGAATCTCCGCGCGCAGGCGGGTTGCCTGTACTTCACGGGCGAGATGCGTAGCAAGCGATACAGCCATCTGATTGTTTTGGGAAAGATGGGATTCGACGTCGTATTTGCGGATCCGCTTGACCTGCGCATCCTGATGGCAGATGGCGTCGCAATGATAATATTGTGAAAACAGGGATGCCTCGGCCAGAACACTGTCGGGCCCTGCGCGCTGCAGGACGATCTCGTCACCATTTTCAAGAAAACGTGCCAGTCGCACTTCGCCCCGAAGAACAAGGAAAAGATGCTCGACCGGATCGCCCTTGCGAAACAGGACCTCGGTTGCGGCGAAATCGGACAACCTGCCCTCAAAGCGGTTGAGAAGATCAAAAATCGATACTGACATGATATCTATCATGTGTAGATCGTGGCGCGCAGGTCAAGCTTGGGGCACTCAGAAATTAACAGGTGATGCCATGTTTATCCTTTCCCGACAGGCCCAAACCGCTTTGATCGTTTTGGGCCTGACCGTTCCGTTTTCTGCTCAGTCACAAGAATCCGCCCATGGTCATGGCCTTGATCATGGCCAGCGTCAAAGCGACCATGCAAATGCTCCGGCACCGGCATCTCCCTATGCCGGACAACAGGATCGCTCGATTAAAAGCCTGTCAGCTGACGACATTTCAGAGCTGCAAAAAGGCGGCGGATGGGGGATGGCAAAGGCCGCAGAGCTGAATGGCATACCCGGGCCTGCGCATCTGTTGGAACTGTCTGACGACATTTCGCTTTCAGCAGATCAGAAGGCCGCCATTGTGGCGCAGTATGAGCAGATGAAAAAGGATGCCATCAAAGAAGGTGCCAATCTGATCGCGGCAGAACGTGCGCTTGATGATGCCTTTAAGGTGGGTGGATTGACGGAACCCGTGCTAAAGGCGCTTTTGCAGGCGATTGCAGACCGCCAAAGCAGACTTCGCTTCATTCATCTTGCCACGCATCTCAAAACGCCAGCCATTCTAAGCCCGGTACAGATAGAACGGTACAACAAGCTTCGCGGCTATGATGGCTAGATCAGGGTTGTGAACGCAAACCTGATCAGGATTTGGCAAGTTTGCGTTCACGTAGCGCGACATAGATTGCGGCCCCGATAATCAGTGCGCCACCCGGTACAATCCAGATATCGGGCACTTCGCCAAACAGGATCAGGGCAAGGATCGCAATGATCGGCAGGCGCAAATAGGAAAACCCGACAAAGAAGCTGTAATCAGCCAGTTGCAATGCCTTGACGTTACAGATTTGCATCACATTCATCATCAAAGCGGCAACCGCCATCAGGCCGATAGCCGTCCAGCTGGGCACTTGCCAGACAAACAGGGCCGGGATCAGCGATACCGGTGTCGTAATGATCATCAGATAGAACAGAAGTGACGTGGTGCTTTCCGTGCTGACCAGCTGTTTGGTGATCATCCCCGCACAGGCCATGCACATGGCCGCTGCAATCGGCAAAAGGCTTGCCGGTTGCATGGCATCTGATCCGGGTTGAATGATCAATCCGACACCGACAAAACCCACCACAACTGCCAGCCAGCGGTGAACACGCACCGTCTCGCGCAGGACAAGGGCGGCCAGAATGGTCCCAAACAGCGGAACGGTGAAATTAAGTGTGGTTGCCTCGGCCAGCGGCAGATAAAGCACTGCCATGAACCACAAACTCATCTCGGCTGCCGACAAGATGCCCCGCAAACCGAACAGGGGCAGGCGTGTGGTTCGCAGGCTGGATAAACCGGATTTCATCACCATCGGTGCGATCATGATCAGGCCAAAGGCAAAGCGTAAGAATACCGCCTGATAGGGGTGAATTTCCGCCGTGGCAAACCGGATGGTCAGGGTAAAGCAGGCCGCAAGGATCGCCGCTGCAAGTGCAAAGAAACTGGCCCGGATTGATGCAGGTTGGCGTTCAAACCATGCTGTAACCGGACTTGGCATCTTTGGGGACCTTTGTGCTTGGGGATTTGGGCGCCTAGTTGCGCGACGGCGGCGGGTCAAGATCACTGGCCGCAGAAGACGGGCCGCGTTTGATCCGGTTGGCTTCACGATTAAGCTTGGCTTCGCGGCGCGCAATGAACAGGGCCGATCCGATAATCAGTCCCGCACCGGGCAAAAGCCAGATTTCAGGCACTTCGCCAAACATCACAAGCGCGATGACCAGAACAAAGGGCAGGCGCAAATAATTGAACCCGATGACAAAGCCGTAATCGTAAACCCGGAATGCATTGGTGTTACAGATCTGGGTGATATTGGCCATGAACGCACCTGCCGCCATCAGGCCGATTGCCGTCCAGCTTGGCGTTTCCCAGACAAACAGGGCCGGGATCAATGTCATCGGTGTGGTCAGGGCCATCATGTAAAGGATGATGGTGGTCGGGTTTTCCGTGCGCGAAAGTGACTTGATCGTAAGCCCGGCACTGGCCATGCAGATGGCAGCGGCAATTGGCAACAGGCTGGCAAGCTGCATGGTCTCGCTGCCCGGGCGGATAATGATCAATACCCCGCAAAAACCGGCCAACAGGGCGGCCACCCGATATTTGCGGACTTTCTCGCCCAGAAAGATCGCGGCAAGGACAGTCCCGAACAGCGGCACGGTAAAGTTCAGTGTTGTGGCCTCGGCCAGCGGCATGATGGCGATTGCCGAAAACCAGAAGCTCATCGCCCCCATCGACAAAACTGCACGGAGCACAAACATCGGCAGGCGCTTGGTCTTGAGCGGCGCGATACCGCTACGCAATGCCAGCGGCGCAATCAGGATCAGGCCGAACAGATTTCGGAAAAACACCGCCTGAAGCGGATCAATATGTTCCGTGGCCAGACGGACAAACACCGAAAAGATTGCTGCACTGATTGATGCCATCAACCCGAAGACAGTGGCCTGCATATAGGGGGGAAGGGCGTTGAACCGATCACGCATCGGGTTTTTCCCCCGTTTGCGATGTGGCTGGATCGGCGAGATCAATCTTGGTTGCGGGGATGGCTTGCGGGTCGGCGGGCGCTGTGGTCGGCAGTCGCGTTGCTGTTTTTGCCCGCTTGGCCAGAACCGCCTCGCGCCGCGCGATATAAAGTGCCGATCCAATGATCAATGCTGCCCCGGCCCAGGTCCAGAAATCGACCACCTCGCCAAACATCACAAAGGCCATGGCCGCAACAAAGGGCAGGCGCAGGAAGTCGAAAATCATCACATAGGACTGATCGGCGGTGCGATAGGCGCGCACCAGTAACTGCTGGCCTGCGGTGCCCGCTATCGCAATCAGGAGCATGACGAATAACTGCCACAGGCTGGGCGTTTCCCAGAAATAGATCGCTGGCGGCAACGACAGCGGCGTCATGACCAGCCCCATCCACGTGACAATGGCATTGGCACTGTCGGTTCGAGACAGCATTTTGACCGTCGTCATTGCTGCTGCCATGAACAGCGTTGCCAGCAATGCCAGAATCGCGCCGGTTTCAAAATCCTGTCCAAAGGGCCGGATGATGATCATTGCCCCGACAAAGCCGATGGCAACAGCACTCCAGCGGCGCGCACGAACGGTTTCGCGCACAATGATCGCGGCCAGCACCGTGGTCAGGATCGGCAAGGTAAAGTTGATGGCAATCACTTGGGCTGCGGGCGTGATGGCAAGTGCTGTAAACAGGCAGGACATGGCCCCAAAACCAAGCGCCCCGCGCAGGAAATGTAGTTTGAACCGTTCGGTTCTCAATCCGCCCGGACCGTTGCTAAACAGCCAGGGCAACATCGGGATCAGGCCGAAAAAGTTGCGGAAAAATGCGGCCTCGAAAGGATGAACATCACGGGTGACATATCGAATAAGCACCGCCATGGCCGCAAAACAGAGTGCGGCAGAAATCATCAACAGGGCGCCCGTTAAGGCGGCATTGTCTGAGGTGGCGCGTGAAAAAACCATTATCCTCAACGAATAAGCGCGATTTTAGAAAAAATCCAGTCTGCGGGCTGCGATTTGTCATACTATTTGTGCATGGCAGACCTTGCAGATTTGGCGAACAGTTCGCGCAAGACGGGTTTTCGTGTAAGCTCAAGGCCGTCGACAATAATCCATCAGGGGGAAATTACATGGATGCCATTGATCGCAAATTGATCGACATCCTGCAGGAAGATGCATCGCTATCCTATTCGGTACTGGGAACGAAGGTCGGATTGTCGGTTTCTGCGGTGAATGATCGTGTGCGCAAACTGCGCGAACAGGGGATTATCCAGGCCTACAAGATTGCGGTTGATACGAATGCCATTGGCCGTTCGCTGACCGCGATGGTCTGGCTCAGGACCGATCCGGCCAAGGGAAACAAGAAGCTGGTCAAATCCCTCATCAAGGCTGACGAGGTACTTGAATGCCATCATATGACCGGGCGGTTTGATTTTCTGGTCAAGCTTCGCCTGCGTGACACGGCACATCTCGAAAGTTTTGTTTCTGACACGATCAAGGAAATGCCCGGCGTTGTCGAAGTTTTGCCGGAAATTGCCCTGTCTACGGCAAAAGAAACAATGTTTGTTCCGGCGCAACTGGAAACAGACTGATCACATGGCGGGAAATTGATTTATTTTGCGAAAAAACCGCTTATGGGGTTACGCAGTCATAATTTCCTAAATATCTGATGCGATGATTGTTTTGTGAGTAGCCAGCCGAACCCAGTCCCAGACACCTGATCAAGGAGCCCCCAACATGATTGAATCGATGAATCTGGTAATCCTGATTGCATCGATTCTGGTTGTGGTCGCAGTCTTTACCAGCCTTGTCAGTTTCCGGGTCGGTGCGCCTTTGCTGTTGGTGTTCCTGTTTGTCGGTCTTGGCGCGGGCGAAGACGGCATTGGCGGCATCATGTTTGATAATGCGCCCTTGGCCTATTTTATCGGTTCGATTGCGCTGGCCCTGATCCTGTTTGACAGTGGTTTTGAAACCCAGCTCAGAACGTTAAAAATAGCCGCCTGGCCATCACTGGTGCTGGCCACCTTCGGGGTAATGATTACCACGGGCGTGATCGGGGCGGTAACCTGGCTGGTGCTTGATGTACCATGGCTGGTGGCCCTTCTGTTCGGCGCGATTGTCAGTTCGACGGATGCGGCAGCGGTGTTTTTCCTGCTTCGGGTCGGGGGCATCAATCTGCGTGATCGCACGCGCAGCACGCTCGAAGTTGAATCGGGCTCGAACGACCCGATGGCAGTCTTTCTGACCATTTCACTGGTCGAGCTGATCATTCTTGGCGGGGGCGAAAATATTGCCCTTGAACTACTGCAACGTTTTGTTCTGCAGATCGGCCTTGGCGCAGTGTTTGGTCTGGCTGGTGGATATGCACTGGTTCAGATGATCAACCGCATCAAGCTTGAACCGGGACTGGTGCCGATCATTACCATGGCCTGTGCGCTAAGCCTGTTTGGCGCGACCAGTATTCTGGGCGGCAGCGGCTTTTTGGCGGTTTATGTCGCCGGTCTGTTTGCCGGAAACAGCAAGATGCATATGAGCGTCGGCGTCCGGCGTTTTCAGCATGTCACCACATGGCTTGCCCAGATCGCGATGTTTGTCACGCTCGGCCTTTTGGCAACCCCGTCCGAATTTGGCGCGGTGATCATTCCCGGTGTGGTTCTGGCCCTTGTTCTTGTCTTTATTGCGCGGCCTGTGGCGGTGTGGCTGTGCCTGATGTTTTTCAATTTCTCGCGCAATGACACGGCGTTTATTTCGTGGGTCGGTTTGCGTGGGGCGGTCTCGATCCTGCTTGCGATTGTGCCGATGGTCGAAGGGGTGCCCGAAGGGCAGCTTCTATTTAACACCGCCTTCATTGTCGTGATCACATCGCTTTTGTTGCAGGGCTGGACAATCCGGTCCGTTGCCAAGTGGCTTGGCATCATCGTGCCGCCGCGCCACGGGCCGGTGGATCGTATCGATCTTGAATTGCCGGGCAATGCCAATCAGGAAATCGTTGTGTATCGCGTGCATGAAGCCAGTGCGGTTGCCACCGGCCATCGCATTCCGCGCTGGGCACGGCCCAGTCTGATCTTGCGTGACGGGGCGTCGCTGCGCCCGCACAGTGCGGGCCCTGTTCAGGCCGGTGATCAGGTCTATATCATCACGCCGCCCCGTCATGTCGAACTGCTCGATCAGCTGTTTGCCGGTCCGGCCGAAGGGGCCAATGATGTCGAGCTGTTCGGGGATTTCAGCTTCCCGCCCGATACCCATATTTCCGATATCGGTCGCCTTTACGGTTTTGCGGTGGATGAAGACGATGCCGGACTGACCGTTGCCGATATCCTGAAACGCGATCTTGCCGGGGATGTCGAACTGGGCGATCGCGTTGCCTATGGCACGGTCGAGCTGATCGTACGCCGGACCGATGACGAACATGGCGTGATCGAGGTCGGCCTTGCGGTCGAGCAGCAAAAAGTCAAACCCAAACGCCGTATTCCGATCTTCCAGTCGCGTTCGGAACTTCTTGAAATCTGGAAGGACTGGCAGAAGCGCAAGCGTGCGGAAAAGAACCTGGCACTGCGCGGTGAAAGCGCCGTCAAATCCCTGAGCCACGATGACAATTCCGATCCGGCGGAACCAGACCCCGCGGCCCATGGCGAAGATGATGCCCAACAACGCGCCCCGTCTGTCAGCGACAAGGGCGCTCCTGACGACCTGGCCGAAACCGGAAAAGCCGCTGATACCGCAGATGCCGTCGAAACTACGCAAGCTGCTGAAAAAGCCGAAACAGCCGAAATTGCGGAACCTGCTGAAACTACCGAAACCGCCAAAACCGGCGAAGCCCGAAAAACCCGAAAATCCGGCAAAAAGACCGAACCGGACAATCCGAAAGACAAGGTCACCAAAACCTGACGCCCATGCATTAATTTGGGTGAGTTTGGATTAGTTCACCTAATGCATGGATCAAAAAAGCTGGTTTGGTGCGGATTGAAATATGGCCTAAATTGCCGCTTCAATTCTTTTGGAGCACCATGGCCATGTTCGGTCTTTATGCGGCAGTCGTCTTGATCTGGGGTTCGACCTGGATTGCCATTCAGTATCAGCTTTCTGTTGCGCCCGAAGTTGCAGTGGCCCTGCGCTTTGCGCTGGCGACACTGATTTTGATGGCATGGTGTCTGGTCCGTCGTTTGCCGATGCGCTTTTCCCTGCGTGACCATTTCTTCATGGCTGTTCTGGGCGTTTGCCTGTTTTCACTGAACTATGTTCTGATCTATGTCGCCAGTGTGCATTTGACATCAGGTCTGCTGGCCGTGGTGTTTTCGACCATTGTCATCATGAACATGATCAATGGCGTGATCTTTTTCCGTCGCCGTCCCGAAACCCGCACCCTGATCGGGGCGATGATCGGGCTTTCGGGGATTGCGCTGGTCTTTGCCGATGATCTTGCCGCCTTTGATCTGGCAAGTGGCGGTAGCATCGGTCTTCTGGTGTCGCTGGTCGGGGCCTATATCGCGTCCCTTGGCAATATGGCGTCCGCACGCAACCATGCGCGCGGTGTGCCGGTTATGCAGGCCAATGCCTTCGGGATGCTTTATGGCTCGATTCTGCTCTTTGCCTATATCGGGCTTGCCGGTATTCCGGTCACCTTTGACACCAGCCCGGGCTTCATCGCCGCACTGGTCTATCTGGCGCTGTTTGGTTCTGTTCTGGCCTTTGGTTTCTATCTTACTCTTCTGGGCCGGATTGGTCCGGACCGGGCGGCTTACAGTTCGGTGATGTTCCCGGTTGTCGCCTTGTTGCTCTCGACCTGGTTTGAGGATTTCCACTGGACGTCGCATATCATCTGGGGTGTTGGCCTGACACTGGTCGGCAATGTGGTTATTCTGACCAAACGTGTTCCAAAACCGGCCGCCACCGTTCTTGAACAGGTTGCCGCCGCCCCGGCGACCAAACCGGCCACCAATCCTGGCAGTGTGAAGCCCTGAGCGCGTCATATGCGCCCGCAAGCGGAGATCAGAATGAACAGTGTCGCCTATTTTCAGCGACTGGCCAGCTATAACGCCTGGGCCAACCGGCATGTTTATGAGGCCTGTGCAGCCCTGCCTGCGTCCGAACTTGATGTGCCGCGCCGGGCGTTCTTTCCATCGATCATGCGCACGTTAAACCACATTCTGGTCGGTGATCGTTTGTGGTGGTCGCGTCTGGTTGGCGATCCGGTTGCCATGCCGCTTGATACCATCCTGTTTGACGATTTCGATGAATTGCGCGAAGCACGCATCACACAGGATCAGGCAATCCTTGATTTCACCGATGGTCTGACTGCGGATATCATCGCATCCGATCTGACCTATCAGTCCGTTTTGGCCGGGGCCTATACCATGCCGCGCGATCTGATTCTGGGGCATATGTTCAACCATCAGACCCACCATCGCGGACAGGTTTCAAACATGGTGCTTGAGGCCGGTGGCAAGGTGCTTGAGATCGATCTGGTCTATTACGCCCGTGAGCAGCTTTGATGACCGATCTTCTGGTGCAATATACGCCGTTTCTGATTGCGGCCTTTTTGCTCAATATCTCGCCCGGGCCTGATATGGCCTATATCGTCGGGCAAACGGCCGTGCATGGGCGCAAGATCGGGCTGTTTTCGACCTTTGGCGTGGTATCGGGGGCCTTTGTGCATGTGCTGGCTGCGGCCCTTGGCCTGTCGGCGATCCTTGCAACTTCGGCCCTTGCCTTTGCCATCGTCAAATGGGTGGGGGTTGCCTATCTGGTGTGGCTGGGCATCGGGGCCCTGCGCGCAAGCTTTGCCCGCAAGTCATCGGGCGGCGGGGATGGCGAAACGCCCCCCGAAATCACGATTTCCACCAGACCAATGACCGCTTTTCAGGCATGGCGGCAGGGCGTGATGATTGATGTGCTTAATCCCAAGGTCGCGATTTTCTTCATGGCCTTCCTGCCGCAATTTGTCGATCCGGCGCAGGGCGACGGGGCCCTGCAGTTTCTGGTGCTCGGCAGCATGGTCAATCTGATCGGGCTTCTGGTTGAAAGCACCATTGTTCTGATGGTGGCAGCCGCCGCCATGCGGATAAAGGGACGCAAAGGGCGAAAGGCGCAAAAGATGCAGGCGCTTGGCGTCTGGCTGCAACGCGCCTTGGGCACGATGTTCATCGCCCTTGGCGCACGTTTGGCCCTGAGCCAGCAATAGCCAGACCATCCATCCAGAACCGGCGAAGGGCTTGGGCGTCAAACGCGAATGCGAGAGGTTATAGGCAAGGGGCCCGATTGCCCGCCGCCCCACTTACCCGGATCAGGATTTACGCGACAGATAGCGTACAAGCGCATTTGATGCCGGTGCGGCGCTGATGCCATGGGCGACAACGCTGATGCAAATGATCATGGTGCCTGCGGCAAATAGCGGCATGAAATGGGCCGGACTGACCAGTGTCGCCATGATCAGCATATAGATCACGGACGCAATGCCACGCGGCCCGAACCAGCCGATATAAAGCTTTTCGCCAAGGCTATAGGGCGATCCGATCATGCAGATCCACACACAAAGCGGCCGCAGAATGACAAGACTTGCGATTGAAAAGATCAGCATCGTCCAGGTCCAGTTTTCATAGACCGCTGGGACAACAATCATCCCGAAGACAAAGAAGGTCAGCATGGTCAGAAGCTCTGCCTCGGCCTCGCCAAAGCTTTCAATCGTGTCGCGCACCCGGTCGCTTGAGATATTAAGCGCAAGCCCCCCGGCAAAGGCCGCTATAAACCCGTTCCCGCCAAGCTGTTCAGCCAGAAGATAGATCAAAAGGGCGGCAAGAACGCCAAGCAGGCGTTCAAACCGCTCAATGATTGTGTCTTTCGTCACGGCCCGGTTGACGATCTTGCCAAGCACAAAGCCGCAGGCAATGCCAATGCCCGCCCCGATGGAAATTTCAAGCAAGGCATCCTTGACCCAGCCCTGATGCCCGTTGCTCAAGAGATTGGCTTCAAGCAAAACCGCCGTGGTAAAAACCGGCAGCACCAGCCCGTCATTCAGTCCGCTTTCAATATTGATCCCCTGGCGCACCGCTTCGGGTACATCCGTATTTTCAAGCACCGGACGGCCAAGGGCGGCATCGGTCGGGCTGACAATCAGTGCAAGAATAAGGGCCGGGATCAGACCGATGGTCGGATCAATGCCAACGATAAAGGCCCAGGTCGCAACAATGGTCAGTGGCAACCCGACCAGCAAAAGACGTGTCGCAAGGGTCTGGGCCGCCCGTTCCTTGCGGAAATTCAGAACCGCAGCATCAAGAAACAGAATGATCGCAAGGGTCATCTCGGCGAATGTCGTGGCGAAATGAATGCTGCCACTCAGTGCCGTCATCGGTGCTTCATGCCAGATGCCAAGCGGCAATGCGATGATTGCACCGGACAAAACCATCATCATCGGGGACGAGATATTACGCCGTTGCAAGCGGCGCGAAAAAAGCCCGTACGCCAGACCCGATCCCAGAAAAAGGATGATCACCCACTCAAACATCGTCCGATCCGACTGGTTGTTGCATCGCGCAAGTGTGCCCGAAAAACCGTGAAATAACAATTACTCCGACGGTTTCCCCTGCTGTCTGGCCGATGTCCGGGGCAGAAGATGATCAGGCCATCGCGGATTTGATGGTGGCAAGAACCTCGGCATGACAGCGCGCATCGCCACTGGCAACCACGTCACCGGCACTTTCAATCGTAAGCTCCTTGCCCGACCAGTCGGTCATGACACCGCCAGCACCCTCAACAACCGGCACCAGCGCACAGAAATCATAGGCCTGAAGACCGATCTCAACCACCGTATCGGCAAGTCCAAGTGCGGTCAGGCCATAGGCATAGGCATCAACGCCATACATTGCGATCCGGCTTTGTTTTGAAACCGCCTGATAGGCATCAAAAGCCTTGTCGCGGAACAGTTCCGGGGCCGTGGTAAAGAAGGTCGCACTGGCCAGCGTTTCGCATTCACGCGCGCTGATTTCCGTCCCGTTCATGGTGCTTGGCTGGCCCATCACACCGACCCAGCGTTCATCGGTAATCGCCTGATCAATAAGGCCCATGACCGGCTTGCCATTGTGGCAAAGCGCAATCAGGGTCGCAAAGCTCGGCTTGCCTGAAATAAACGACTTGGTGCCGTCAATCGGATCAAGCACCCAGACATATTCGGCATCGACATTTTCGCGCCCATGTTCCTCGCCCAAAATACCATGATCGGGCAATTCCGCATTCAGGATATCGCGCATGGTCCGTTCGACTTCGCGATCGGCAATCGTCACCGGGCTGTCATCTGCTTTCACATCAACCGCAACCGGGGTGCGATAATATTTGCGCACAACCGGGCGGGCAGCATCTGCCAGTTTGTGGGCGATTTCCAGAAAGCGGTCGAGATTTTCCATCAAAGCGCAGTCCTGTGTGAGTTTGGCCTGAGAATGCGCGCCATCAACTGGCCCGCCATAAAGGGATGCTGTCGCTCATGGCCTGCAACGGGCCATAAAAAGCAAACAGGGGACAGTTACCTGTCCCCTGCGAAAAATCAATCTCTGATCAGATAAATCTGTCAGTTTCAAACTTTTGACCGTGCGGTTACTGCGCGGTGGCTTCGCCTTCAGCAGGCGCAGCTGCTTCCTCTGCAGCACCCTGTTCAGCAGCAGCTGCCGGATCAGGGAATGGCAGCGGGCTGTCAGACTTGCTGTTCAGCCAGGCAATGACCGCAGCACGATCCGATGCCTTTTTCAGGCCGCCAAAGCTCATTTTGGTGCCGTCAATGTAATCGCGCGGCTTGTATAGGAACTCGTTCAGCTCCTCAAAGCCCCAGGAACCGCCATGGTTCGCCATGCCATCCGAATAGGCGAAGTCCCCTTTATGCGCAAAGGCCGCACCGACAATTCCATAAAGATTCGGGCCGGTTTTATTCGGGCCGTCTTTTTCGACATCGTGGCAGGATGCGCATTTCTTGAAGACCTTCTCGCCTTCGGCAAGATCAGCCGATGCCAACATGGCAAGAATTGGCTCCGGTCCGGCCGGCTCGGCCGATGCTGCTGCGGCATTGGGACTCGCACCCGCCATCAGATCCTCGGAGAAGGGATAAACCGGTGCTTCCAGTTCATCAGGATGAACCAGCGCGCCCCCAATTTTGCCGACAACTATTACCAGAAGTACGGCACAGATGACTCCGGCGACGATCTTGTTGATTTCCATCGTGTTCATGACGGGACCCCGTTACAGCCTAATCACTCTCAGGTTTCTAATTATAATCTTGGTCAGTTCGCCCATGCACTCCCTGACAATCCTCAATTTTGAGAATCACAAACGTCACCGCAGGCAAAACTGGTCGGTGGGAAACTATACGTTTCAGAGATTTGCATCAACCTTTCTTAAACACCAAGGCGAAAACGGATGCTTTAAAACTTTCGTCTAGTGACCTTCGAAAAGCGATTCCGTCTTTCGCCATCCCCCAAAAACCGGCTAATGTCGGGCCGATTCTCAGCCGTGTTTTGCCATCGCGCCGTTACGGCATGCTTTGCGCAAGATCAAACACACGGAAATTATGCCTGACCGGAGCTCCAAAATGTCGACGCCGCGCAATCCCGTTGTTGTAATTCCTGCCCGTATGGCCTCTGTGCGCCTGCCGAACAAACCGCTGGCTGATATTTGCGGTGAACCCATGATCGTTCAGGTCTGGCGTCGCGCAACCGAGGCCGGAATCGGCCCGGTCCTTGTTGCCTGTGCTGAACAGGAGATTGCCGATGCGGTCGAAGCCGCTGGCGGCATCGCGGTTCTGACCGACCCGGATTTGCCAAGCGGCTCGGATCGTGTTCATCAGGCCCTTCAGACCTTCGACCCCGAAGGCAAATATGATGCGGTCGTCAATGTGCAGGGCGATCTGCCGACCATTGATGCGGCGGATATTCGTGCCGTGTTCGAACCGCTCAATGATCCGGCGGTCGATATTGCAACGCTGGCTGCTGAAATCACCCGCGATGTAGAACGCACCAATCCAAATGTGGTCAAGGCAGTCGCGGCCTTTGGCAACGGCCGTGTGGCGCGCGCGCTTTATTTCACGCGCGCAACCGCACCCTATGGCGATGGTCCGCTTTATCATCACATCGGTCTTTATACCTATCGCCGTGCCGCCCTTGACCGTTTCGTATCCCTGCCGCCCGCCGAACTTGAAAGCCGCGAAAAGCTTGAACAGCTGCGCGCCCTTGAAAACGGCATGGTGATTGCGGTGGCGCTGGTCGATGGTGTGCCGTTGGGTGTTGATACCCCCGAAGACCTTGAACGTGCCCGGCAGGTTCTGGGTGGCAAGGCCTAAACATTGAATTGAGTTTGGGCCCCAATTGGGGTTTTCTATCAGGCCGCCGTCTGTTGAGGGCGGCCAAAACAAGTCTTTAATATCACTTCAGGAAACAGCCAGATGACTGCGCAACAAAGGATCGCTTTTCAGGGAATGCACGGTGCCTATTCAGATCAGGCAGCCCGTCGTGCCTTTCCGGGTGCAACGACAGTACCCTACAGGACCTTTGAAGGCGCCTTTAGCGCATTGGAAGAAGGCGACGTCGAACTGGCGGTGATTCCGATTGATAACACCCTTGCCGGACGCGTGGCCGATGTTCACCACATCCTGCCGGAATCGGGTGTGCATATCATCGGTGAAACCTTCCTGCGCATTAACCATGCGCTGGTCGCAGTACCCGGTGCGAAGATCGAAGACATCAAGGAAATCCACAGCCACGTTCACGCCCTTGGTCAATGCCGCAAGCTGCGCAAGGAGCTGGGCGTCAATGCGGTGGTCGGCCCTGATACGGCCGGTTGTGCCAAGGAAGTCGCTGATCGCGGCGACAAATCGATTGCCGCCATTGCGCCGGTTCTGGCTGCTGAAATTTACGGCCTTGATGTTCTGCGCACCGAGGTCGAAGACGCCGCCCATAACACGACGCGCTTTATCATTCTGGCCCGCGAACCGCTTGAACTCCCCAATGACGGCTCGCCGGTCGTGACAAGCTTTGTCTTCCGGGTTCGCAACGTTGCCGCCGCCCTTTACAAGGCATTGGGCGGTTTTGCCACCAATGGCATCAACATGACCAAGCTTGAAAGCTATATGGTCGAAGGCCATTTCACCGCGACCCAGTTCTTTGCCGAAGTCGAAGCCCATCCCGAACAGCTTGGTCTGCGCCATGCACTCGAAGAACTGCAATTCTTCTCGCATGAAGTCCGCATTCTCGGTGTTTATCCGGCCCACCCGTTCCGCAAGGAAAATGACCTTCCGGCGGAATGATCATCGGACCTGCCGGGTATTCAGGACAATATCGGACATGAAAAGGGCCGGACGAAAAATCGTCCGGCCCTTCTTCTACGACAAGTCTTTTGATGCAGGGCGGAATCAATCCCCGGCCTGTTTCAGAAGATCGCCAGAAAACCGCTTGATGATCTGGGTCAGTTCGGCAGAACGGCTGGAAAGTTCGGCCGATGCCGATTTCAGTTCCTCGGCATCATCGGTCGTGCTTTGCGCGTTCTTCATGGTTTCATCAACGCTATAGGAAATCTGTTTGACGCCATCTGCACTGCGGTTTGCATTGCCCGAGATTTCCTGTGTTGCCGCCCCCTGTTCCTCGATGGCGGCTGCAATGGCGGTCGAGGCCGTGCGGACCTGTTCGATGGTTTCAGATACCCGCGAAATGCCGGTTACCGCACGTTCGGTGCCATCGACGATGTCATTGATCTGGGCTGCGATCTCGTCGGTTGCCTTGGCGGTCTGGGTGGCAAGGTTTTTGACCTCGTTTGCAACCACGGCGAAGCCTTTCCCGGCTTCACCTGCACGCGCAGCCTCGATGGTGGCGTTGAGCGCCAGAAGGTTGGTCTGACCGGCAATATCGTTGATCAGGCCAATGATTTCCTTGATTTTTTCAACCGTCTCGGACAGGCCTGCAACATCGTTCGATGCGCTCTGGCTTTCATCGGTTGCCCGTTCGACCGTGTGCGACATCTGGGAAATCTGAACGTTGATTTCCGTGATCGAGGATGAAAGTTCCTCGGTCGCGGCAGCAACGGCATCGACATTCTGCGATACGTTTGCGGCCGCAGATGCCACCTGCTGGCTTTGTCCCAGAATGCCGTCGGCATTGTGCGCCATGCTGATCGCCAGTTCATTGCTGCGCTGAACCGAATGGTCAACAGCACCGGCAATCCCGCCGACTTCGCTTTCAAGTTTCTGGGCAATCTCGCGGATATTGCTGCGCCGTTCCTGTTCGGCGCGGTCTTTCTGGATCGCAGCATCCGCCTCAAGCTGCTGGGCCTGTGCGGATTTGTCACGCAATGCCAGAACACCGGCTGCCATGTCACCGATCTCGACAAACCGGGAATCGGTTTCGACCGGGGCCTTGTAGTCGCCATCGGCAATGGTGCGGATGGCGCTGTTCAGTCCGACAATGCTTTTGGTGATCCGGGTGCCGACAAACCAGGACAGAACACCGGCAATCACGATGGCGATCACGGAAATAATCGCAATACGTTGAATGATGCGCAGGAATTCGGTCTGGACGTCATCCATATAGACACCGGCACCAAGCGCCCAGTTCCAGTCCTTGATCGGGCGGACGTAAGCGGCCTTTTCGATCAGCTTGTCGCCTTCACCGGGTTTCTTGGTTTCATAGGTGATAATGCCGCCGCCTGCCTTGGCAGTATCGACGATCATGTTACGCACCTTGCTGTCGGGATTACATTTTCCGACATCTTCGGGGCTGAGCGGATCAAGCACCATGCAGTGGCTGTAATCAGACGCATAGATATAGTTGGCCCCGTCAAACCGATAGGCGTTCAGGATGGCGAGTGCCGCGGTCTTTGCCTCGTCTTCAGTCATTTCGCCGCTTTTGGCTTTGGCGACATAACTGTTAACGATGGTCACCGCACCTTCGGTCAGATGCGAAATCTGTTCGAACTTGCCGTTTCGAAGGCTGGTTTGATAATTCAGCGCGACTGTCGCGATGATCGCAAGCAGCACAAGAAGACAAATAGCGGGAATGGAAAAAATTCCCGTAACAACCCGGAACCGCATAACTTTCCCCTTACAAGCGATTGTGGCGATTGAATTATTGGCGCTAAAATGTAAACGAAACCGTAAGTCGGGCGTGACGTTTTTGTGATCTGCTTTTTTTACTGCGCGTTTTTGCATGGCTGCCCGGCGCGGGCTTTGATTGACTTCTGATCCAGACACCTGTATCACCCGGCTCATTCCTTCGCTTGCAAAGACAGAATCAGCTGTCAGGAACTGTATGAAAAAGGCGAGGGCGGTTACGACGTGATGACGTCGTGGCCTCACATCATTTGCCTCTCATGCAGGTCCGACGCAGTGGCTGCTTTGCCATGCACCGGTCTCGACTGCGTTTGAGCAGGCACCATAGGCGTGAACATGGCGCCGACCGGATAAACGAAGGGCTATCCTTTATGACGAATTTTGAAGGGCTCAAACTCATCGAGCCCCTGCTGCGCAATGTTGAAGCTGCCGGTTTCTCCGCGCCGACCGAAATCCAGGCTGCGACGATTCCTGCACTTCTCGAAGGGCATGACCTTATGGGGATCTCCCATACGGGTGGTGGTAAAACTGCCGCATTCTGCCTGCCATTGCTGCAGCGTCTTGCTGAAAATCCGCTGCGCCCGAAACCGGGTCAGCCGCGCGCTGTTATTCTTGCGCCGACCCGCGAACTGGCAACCCAGATCGGTCAGTGCCTGCGTGATTTCAAAAAAGGCATCCGCCTGTTTTCTTCTGTTGTCTATGGTGGTTCGCCGATGGGCCCGCAGATTCAGGAACTGCGCCGTGGCGTTGATATCCTGGTTGCGACCCCGGGTCGTCTTCTTGACCACATGTCGCGCAACACGGTTCGTTTCGACGATGTCGAAGTCTTCATCCTTGATGAAGCCGACCGTATGCTTGACATGGGCTTCTCCGAAGACGTTCTGACCGTGGCTGAACTGCTGCCGAACAAACACCAGACGGTGATGTTCTCGGCAACCATGCCGCCGGAAGTCAAACACCTGACCGACCGTCTTCTCAAGGATCCGGTCAAGGTCGAAACCGCTCCGCAGTCCAGCGTGACCGAGCGCGTGACCCAGGTTGGCATGTTCGTGAAACGTCACGACAAAACCAAACTGCTGGTACAGCTGCTCAAGCGTGATGATGCAGAACGTGTTCTGGTCTTCACCAAAACCAAGGCAGATGCCGACGAGCTGTCCTTCCAGCTGCGCGATGAAGACATCGACAGCGATGCCATCCATGGCGACAAGCAGCAGCGCATCCGTCAGAAGATCCTGCGCAACTTCCGTAATGGTCAGTTCCCGGTTCTGATTGCAACCGACGTTGCTGCACGTGGTATCGACGTTCCGGGCATCACCCATGTTGTGAACTATGACTTGCCGCAGGATGCGGAAAGCTATGTTCACCGTATCGGTCGTACCGGTCGTGGCAGCGCCGAAGGTACTGCAATTTCGTTCTGCGAGCCGCGTGACATTCGTCTGCTTCGCAACATCGAACGCCTGATCAAACAGGAAGTCGACATCGACGAAGATCACGAATTCCATGCTGCCCCGCCGCCGCGTTCAAGCGGTGCTGGCGCAGGTGGTCGTGGTGGCCGTGACGGTGGTCGTGGCCGTGGTTTCGGTGGCGGTGGCGGTCGCGGCGGCTTTGGCGGCGGTCGTGATGGCGGCCGTGGTCGCGGTGGCTTTGGCGGTGGTCGTGATGGCGCCCGTGAAGGTGGTCGTGATGCTGGTCGCGGTCGTGGTTTCGGCGGCGGTCGTGACGGTGCCCGTGATGGCGGCTTCCGCGACGGTGGTTTCCGTGGCGAAGGCGAACGCGCAGCACGCGGCTTTGGTGGCCGTGATGGCGCACCGCGTGATGCCGGTCGTGATGCTGGTCGTGACGGTGCCCGTCGTGATTTCGCGGATCGTCCGCGCCGTGATGACCGTGACTTCCGCAATGATCGCAAACCGCGCTTTGACAATGATGATCGTGCGCCGCGCGGTGATCGCGAAGAACGCGGTGGCAATCGTGGTGGCAACTTCCGTCCGCGCGGCGAAGGCCGTGGCGAAGGTGGCAACCGTGAAGAACGTCGTTTTGCTGACAAGCCGCGTGGCGGTGATCGTGGCGGCAACTTCCGTCCGCGTGAAGCCGGTCGTGATGGTGCCGGTGCCCGTGATGGTGCTCGCCGCGATTTTGGTGATCGCCCGCGCCGTTCCGAAGGCCGCGGTGGCAGCCAGGGCATGAAACGCCGTTCGGCGTAATTTTGCCTGCTCTGATGTAGAACCTGCATCGGAATCAGGATTTCAGATTGTGGAAAAGCCGGCTGTTTTCAGTCGGCTTTTTTACTTTTGATTGAGTTTTCGGACCCGACAGATATAGAATTTTGTCAAAGAACCTATCCTTAGTGGGGAAATTTACGTAGCGTATACCCACATATGTATAGTTCGAGTTGTGACAGCCGAGGCAACAAGGAGTTGGCCCTGCATGAGAAGGATCCTGGTTATCCTGACCACAGCATTGACCTGGATATCCGGGATTGATGCCGCTTATGCAGATGATCAGGCCGGACACTATGCCTTGAATGCGGATGGCTCGCGCGATTGCACTCGCCTTATTGCGTCGGGCAATCCGGACTATCCGCCCTATCTCTGGAAATCCGGGGATGGCCGCACACTTGATGGTGCTGCTGCAGACTTCCTGAAACGGGTTGGCGAACTCGCAGGCGTGGAGATCGACGTCATTCAGGCCGGAAGCTGGAGCCGGGTACAGCACAATATGCAGGAAGGCACGCTTGATATGATTGCCGGTGCTTTCCTGACGGCGGCGCGTCTTGAATATATGGACTATTTTTTCCCCGCCTTTCAGGGGACGCGAACCGTCATCTGGACGCTGGACAATCTTGATCTCAACTATCGGCAATGGTCCGATCTTCAGGGACTCGAAGGTCTGACTGTGATCGATAACAGTTTCGGTCAGGAATTTGATGCCTATGCGGTCGAAAATCTCAGCATCACCAAAGTCCCCAGCCTTGAACAGGGGCTCAAGATGCTGACCTATAATCGCGGTGAATATCTGATCTATGAAGAATTCCCCGGCAAGGCATTTGCTGCGCGTCAGCGCATCACCAATATCCGCAGTTACGATACCCCGGTCAGTACCGAGAATCTCTATCTGACCATGTCCCATAAATCCGCCTGCAATACCGGCGCCTTGCGGGGACGCATTAACCGGGCCGTTCTCAAACTGGTTACCGAAGATGCGATGAAAGACATGCTCGAAGCCAGCATCCAGCGCTGGGGCGAGAGCACCAATTAAGCCAGCTTTTCCGCGCTGCTATCGCCCGACCTGACTTTGGTCGGCGGTGCAATTGCGTCTGCAAGACAAACGTCTTGGTTTGACGGGCAATGTCCGCGCCAACAGGTTTGTGATACGGGCGACCAGCTGCCAGCCGACAATCCTCAGCCGTCAGTAAGCCGCCACACACCTCCCGCCGTTAGCCGTCGATCATAGGCTGGTTCCGCTAAAAACCCTTCGTGCGCAGACCATGTCAACCGTCAGCCGTCAGCTGCCAGCGATCCTCTATTATCCGCGTGCCGCAAACATCCGAAGCCTTCCATCTTTCCGCCCGAGCCCCAACCAACCGGCTCCGGCATGCAGGACCCAACGCTCAATACCCATATCCCTTGGTATTGGGTACCCGGCACAGGGCGGGGCGTCGGTCGCTCGGCACTCGGCACGCGCCGCCATGGTAGTACCGGACACTCAGCAACCGGTATTCAACACTCTGTTCTTGGCACTCGATACTCAACAGTCGATACGCAACACTCACCACTCACCACTCACCACTCACCACTCACCACTCGCCACTCACACTCAGCACTCAGCACTCAGCACTCTGTATCCGACCGTCCGCCACTTGGCACCAGCCACCCGACGCCCGATGCCCGGTGTTATGATGCCCGGCTCATTGAACCTGACGCCTGATGCCGGATGACTTCGGTCCCGCATAAATTGGTAGAGCTATGCGGATTTGATTTGACGTTAACGTTAACGTTAACTACAAGAGAGTCGCATCCCTCAGGTGCCCCCGGAGACGGGTGGATTGCTTTATTGTCAGGACCGCGACATGGCTCAGTTCGAACCGCAAAATCCCGATTTTGATGCTGAAGTGCGCAAGCGCTTTGCCCAGCAGCCCTATAATCTGTCGATCGGGGCACGTGTCACCGATGTCAAACCGGGCCGGGTTGAAGTCGTTGTGCCGTCGCGGGCCGACCTGATCCAGCATAATGGCTATTTTCATGGCGGGCTGATTGCCGGTCTGGCCGATATCGCCGGTGGATTTGCCGGCTGGAGTCTGGTCGAGGCCGATCAGGGGATGCTGACCATCGAATACAAGCTCAATATCGTCGCACCCGGTCAGGGTGACCAGTTGCGTGCCGTCGGCGAGGTCGTCTCGCGCGGTCGGTCGATCATTGTTACCCGCATCGATATCTTTGGTATGAGGAATAGCGAACCGGTTCTGTGCGCCACCTCGCTTCAGACGCTCAAGGTCATGAAGCTGCCGCCGGAATTATTGGATAGCGCTGCATAATTCCAAAGATTGATCAATTTTACTTAATAATCAAACCTAGTCAGGGCAGGAACGTCACCATGGCATTTTTCGAATTTCCCGGATTGAAATTTGATCTTGGCGAGACCGCAGATGCGATCCGCGAAACCGTTTCCTCATTTGCCGAGGCCGAAATCGCCCCGCGCGCTGCCGAGATCGATCAAACCAACCAGTTCCCCAATGATTTGTGGCGCAAATTCGGTGATCTGGGTCTTCTGGGCATGACCGTTCCCGAAGAAGATGGCGGTACCGGCCTTGGTTATCTTGAACATGTGATCGCCATGGAAGAAATCAGCCGTGCTTCTGCCTCGGTTGCCCTTTCTTACGGCGCGCATTCCAACCTTTGCGTCAACCAGATCAAGCGCAACGCCACTGCCGAACAAAAGGCCAAATACCTGCCCAAACTGATCAGCGGTGAACATATCGGCGCACTTGCGATGAGCGAGCCGGGGGCTGGTTCGGATGTGGTGTCCATGAAGCTTCGCGCCGAGAAAAAGGGGGATCGTTTCATCCTCAATGGCAACAAGATGTGGATCACCAACGGCCCGGATGCCGACACGCTGGTGGTTTATGCCAAAACCGATCTTGATGCCGGTCCCAAGGGCATTACGGCCTTTATCATCGAAAAGACCTTCAAGGGTTTCTCGACCGCGCAAAAGCTCGACAAGCTGGGCATGCGGGGCTCAAACACCTGCGAGCTGGTGTTTGAAGATTGCGAAGTGCCCGAAGAAAATATCCTGGGTCAGCTGCATGGCGGCGTGCGTGTTCTGATGAGCGGCCTTGACTACGAACGTGCAGTTCTGGCTGCTGGCCCGACCGGGATCATGCGGGCCTGCATGGATGTGGTTGTGCCCTATATCCATGAACGCAAACAGTTCGGCAAGGCGATTGGCGAGTTCCAGCTGATGCAGGGCAAGATCGCCGATATGTATACGACCATGAATGCCTGCCGCGCTTATGTCTATGAGGTCGCCAAAGCCTGTGATCGCGGTGAAACATCGCGCAAGGATGCGGCTGGTGTGATCCTTTACGCGGCGGAAAAGGCCACCTGGATGGCGCTTGAAGCCATTCAGACCCTTGGCGGCAATGGCTATATCAACGAATATCCGACGGGCCGGTTGCTGCGTGATGCCAAGCTTTATGAAATCGGCGCCGGTACGAGCGAAATCCGCCGTATGCTGATTGGCCGTGAACTGTTTGGTGAAACCGCGTAATTGCGGTTTTACCCCGGCCTCACATATTCAAGTCAAAGATCCCCCGAAAGACTTCAAGGACCCCCATCATGACCACTTCTGATCCGATTGTTATCGTATCGTGCGCCCGTACCGCCATGGGCGGTTTGCAGGGTGACTTTGCCACTGTGACTGCCGCCGAACTTGGCGGTGTTGCGATTAAAGCAGCGCTTGAGCGCGGCGGTGTTTCGCCTGATGACATTGATGAAGTCATCATGGGGAACGTGCTTCCCGCTGGTCAGGGACAGGCACCGGCGCGTCAGGCCGCATGGAATGCCGGCATTCCGCGGTCGGCCGGTGCAACCACGATCAACAAGATGTGCGGATCAGGCATGAAAGCCGTGATGTTTGCCCATGACACGCTGGTTGCCGGTGGTGCCGACGTCATGGTGGTTGGTGGCATGGAAAGCATGACCAATGCGCCGTTCCTTTTGCCGAAAATGCGGTCCGGTCATAAATATGGTCACGACATGGTTTATGATCACATGGCGCTTGATGGGCTTGAAGATGCCTATGAAAAAGGCCGTTCCATGGGCACCTTTGCCGAGGCAACAGCCGAAAAATACGGCTTTACCCGCGAAGCCCAGGATGATTATGCCATCACCTCGCTGACCCGGGCGCAGAATGCGGCCACTGCCGGTCATTTTGCCGATGAAATCACCCCGGTGACCTTTGCGACCCGCAAGGGCGAAGTGACGATTGATGCCGACGAACAGCCGCCAAAAGCCAAGCCGGAAAAAATCCCGACCCTGCGTCCGGCTTTCGCCAAGGATGGCACGGTCACAGCGGCCCATTCCGCATCAATTTCCGATGGTGCAGCCGCCCTTGTCATGATGCGCGCGTCTGAAGCCGAAAAACGCGGGCTCAAGCCGCTTGCAAAGATTGTTGGTCAGGCGACCCATGCCCAGGAACCGTGCTGGTTTACAACCGCGCCGATTGACTCGATCAGGAAGGTGCTGGCAAAGGCGGGTTGGACCAAGGACGATGTCGATCTTTGGGAAATCAACGAGGCCTTTGCCGTTGTCGCCATGGCCGCCATGCGTGATCTGGAACTTGATCACGGCAAGGTCAATGTGCATGGCGGTGCCTGTGCGCTGGGTCATCCGATTGGCGCAACCGGTGCGCGGTTGCTGGTCACCCTGATCCATGCCCTTAAAACCCATGGCGGGACCAAGGGTGTTGCGTCACTTTGCATCGGCGGCGGCGAAGCAACTGCTGTGGCGGTTGAGCTTCTTTGAGCAGATGTGAACCAGATCAAACAGAAGATTGAGGATCATAGGCCTTTCGGGTGACATAAAATCGCGATTCTGTTATCGGGATCGCGATTTTATCGCAGGCTCAGCTGCAAGATCGGTTCTGCTTGCGATGCATCGGGTTTTCATACGTAAGGAACAGCCATGCAAGACGTGCTGAGCTTGGCGGCGCAGAACCTTTTGTCGCCCATCGTGCTTTTCTTCGTTCTGGGGGTATTTGCCGCCCTCGCGCGATCCGATCTGACAATCCCCGAAGCCGTTGCCAAGGGGATCTCCCTTTATCTGCTGTTTGCGATCGGCTTTAAGGGCGGTGTCGCGGTATCAAACAACGGTATTGATCTGACACTGGGCATGTCACTGATGGCAGGCGTCATCCTTTCCTTTGTGCTGCCCTTTATTGCCTTTGCCCTGTTGCGATGGATATCGCAACTCAGCCGGACTGATGCGGCAGCAGTTGCCGGGCATTATGGTTCGATCTCGATTGTGACCTTTGTTGCCGCGACCTCTGTTCTTCAAAGTTCCGGGATCGCTGCCGAGGGCTATATGGTTGCGGTTGCCGCGGCAATGGAAGCGCCTGCGATTTTCTCGGCACTGTGGCTTGTATCATCGGGTGGTAAGGGCCGGATGGACGCAACACTGATCCGCGAAATCCTGCTTAACGGCTCCATCGTTCTTCTGGTGGGCAGCTTTGTGATCGGCTGGATCACCGGGGCCGAAGGCATGGCCAAGATCGAAGCCCTGATTGTCTCGCCATTTCAGGGTGTCCTTTGTCTGTTTCTGCTTGATATGGGACTGGTTGCGGGGCGCGGGCTTAAACAGGGGCGGGCGGTCTTGCGCCCGGGGCCGCTGGCATTCGGAGTTTTGATGCCGGTGATTGGTTCCTGCCTTGGTCTGGCCTTTGCCCTGATGATCGGCCTGTCGCTTGGTGGTGCAGTGCTTATGATGGTGCTGGCGGCGTCGGCCAGCTACATAGCTGTTCCAGCTGCCATGCGTGTCGCCCTGCCCGAAGCCAATCCGTCTGTCTATCTTACGCTGTCGCTTGGCGTCACCTTCCCCTTCAACCTGACGCTTGGCATTCCGCTTTACCTTGCGATGGCCAGCGCTATTTACGGAGGCTGAAAATATGGAAAAACATGATGCCAAGCGCGTGGCGATCATTATCGAGGCCATTATGGAAAGCAGGTTGCGTCAGGCACTTGAGGGGGCAGGGGTGACCGGATATTCGGTTCTGCCCGTTCTTGGTGGTTCGGGGCGTTCGGGGAGTTGGCGCCGCGATGACACCGTGACGCGCGGTGGCGGCATGGTGCAGGTTGTTTGTATCATCCGTGCCGAGAAACTTGACGCCATGCTCGAAGCCGCCTTTGAGGTGGTTGACCGTCATATCGGCGTTGTCGCGATCAGTGATTGTCAGGTTCTGCGCGCAGATCGCTTCTAGTTCCAGCGCTTTTGACCAAATAATCGGGGAGGGATTTCCGAAACAGGCAGAGTTTTGATCAGGGGTGTTTACGGGCTGCTTGGGCATGATGCTGTGCTGTTGCCTGTTGCGCAAGGTTCCGGAAGGCATGTTGCACACTGGTTGCGGGCGCGAAAACAGGTTGTTTAGAACGATTCAAATTGGATCAAATGAGAACTACCAACTTGCGCGAATTCACCTTATTTTGTCGCCAGAGTGATTGACGAGGATAAGGGAATTCGCTGATGTCCAAACCGACAGTCGACCGGATGCTTGCCGGGTTTAAAAGCTTCAAGGCGATGTATTACGAACAGCGTCCTGAACGGGTGGAAGATCTGGTCAATATGGGTCAGAGGCCGGAAGTTCTGCTGATTGCATGTTCGGATTCTCGTGTCGATCCGGCAATCCTGACCAATGCAGAACCGGGCGAGATGTTTGTGGTGCGAAACGTCGCAAACCTTGTGCCGCCCTATGAGCCCGATGAAAACTATCACGGCACGTCGGCGGCAATCGAATTCGCGGTTCGTGATCTCAAGGTCAAGGATATCGTCATTCTGGGTCACTCGGCCTGTGGTGGTATTCAGGCACTGGTCGAGCATGGCGAGGCTGGCAAGGTGCCGGAGCGCGACTTTATCGGTGAATGGGTCAGCATGGCGAAATGCTGCCTGCATCACGGACCGGATGTTGACAAGGTGTCGCGTCATTCGATCCGTAATTCGCTTGAAAACCTTATGACGTTCCCGTTCATCAAAGAACGGGTCGAGGCCGGCGATCTCAACCTGCATGGTTGGTGGTACGGCATGAAAGAAGGCATCCTGTGGCGTTTCGACGCAAAACAGGACAAGTTTGTTCAGGGCGAAGAATAAGCCCGGCCTGATCCACGGGATCAAAATCTGATCTGATCGCATGGCCGGTGCATCGCCCAAATGGGAGGAGTGCCGCCATGCGGTTGGAAGAACATCAGATCATGGTGCGCGATACCGCGCGCGAGTTCGCCGAAAATGAACTCAAACCCAATGCCGCAAAATGGGATGCCCATCATACCTTCCCGGCCGAGGCCATTGCCGGGCTGGGCGAACTTGGCTTTCTGGGCATGCTGGTCCCTGATGAATATGGCGGGGCGGGCATGGATCATGTCGCCTATGCCCTGGCACTCGAAGAAATTGCCGCCGGTGACGGGGCCACGTCCACCATCATGTCGGTGCATAATTCGGTCGGCTGTATGCCGATCCTGAAATTCGGTACCGAAGAACAGAAACAGAAATTCCTGGTCCCGATGGCGCAGGGCGAAAAGATCGGGGCGTTCTGCCTGACCGAACCGCAGGCCGGATCGGATGCCAGTGCGCTCAAGACACGTGCCGTGCGTGATGGCAATGACTGGATCATCAACGGGTCCAAGCAATTCATCACCTCGGGTTCCGAGGGCGATTTGGCAATAGTCTTTGCTGTGACTGACCCGGATGCGGGCAAGCGGGGCATTTCGGCCTTTATCGTGCCAACCGACACACCGGGCTATGTGGTGTCACGGGTTGAGGAAAAGCTGGGCCAAAACGCATCGGATACCTGTCAGATCACCTTTGTCGAATGCCGGGTGCCCGGCGAAAACATGCTGGGCGTTGAAGGGCAGGGCTATAAAATCGCGCTGGCCAATCTTGAAGGCGGGCGTATCGGTATTGCGGCCCAGTCGGTCGGCATGGCACGCGCCGCATTTGAAGCAGCACGCGATTACGCCAATGAACGCGAAACATTCGGCAAAAAGATCATCGAACATCAGGCCGTGGCATTCCGCCTTGCCGATATGGCAACCAAGATCGATGCCGCACGGCTTCTGGTCCATCGGGCGGCCGAGCTGCGCGATGATCACAAACCATGTCTGACCGAGGCCTGCATGGCCAAGATGTTTGCATCCGAAATCGCCGAGGAAGTCTGCTCGGCCGCGATCCAGATCCATGGCGGATATGGCTATCTGAAAGACTTCCCGGTCGAGCGTATTTACCGGGATGTGAGGGTTTGTCAGATTTACGAAGGTACATCCGACATTCAGCGCATGGTGATTGCACGGTCGTTGGCAGATTAAGGGTAGGGCCGCTATCCCGCTGGTCCTTGGTTGGGTTACTTTGCGGGTATCAGGTCGTGCTTTTCCAGCAACCTGCGGAACTGGTGATAGTTCAGATCAAGCGCCTTGGCGGCTTCGGTCTGGTTATTGGCGTTTCTGGCAAGGGCCTGTTTCAGCAGCCAGATTTCGAATTTGGCGACCTGCGTTTTGAAATCAATATTCGGGTCTGGTTCCGGAAGGTCGATATCTGTTTCGGATGTCGGCGTTTCGCGGTCAGTCTCGGTCCAGATGCCGTCAAACGGATCAAGGGTGATGGCGGCAAGCGGCGTTTCTTCGTCCTCGGCCAAATAGATGCTGCGTTCGACCGCGTTGCGCAGTTCACGGATATTGCCCGGCCAGTCATGGCGCAAAAGCTGTTCGGCGGCAGGACGGGAGAAACCCGCGAAAACCGTGCGGCCAAGGCGTTTGGTCATATCGAGCGCGAACTGTTCGGCGAGCAATAATATATCATCAGACCTTTGGCGCAGCGGCGGCACGGCGATGACGTCAAAGGCCAGACGATCAAGCAGATCGGCGCGGAACTTCCCGGTTTTGGCCAGTTCGCGCAGATTTTCATTTGTCACACCAATGACCCTTGTGTCGACATCAATGACGTCTGATCCGCCAACGCGTTCGATCTCGCCATATTCGACAACCCGCAGAAGCTTTTCCTGAACCACCGGGCTGGCGGTGGCGATTTCATCAAGAATGATGGTGCCGCCGTGCGCGCGTTCAAAGCGTCCGATATGACGTTTGGTCGCCCCGGTAAAGGCCCCGGCTTCGTGACCAAACAGTTCGGTATCAAGCAGGGTCTCGGACAGGGCAGCGCAATTGACCTTGACCAGCGGGCCGCCCCAGCGACGTGACAGGTAGTGCAGGCGGGCCGCTATCAGTTCCTTGCCCGAGCCGCGTTCGCCAATGACAAGGCATGGCCGGTCAATCGGCGCCAGACGCGAAACATGTTCAAGGGCCGCCAGGAAAACGGGGTCTTCGCCCAGAATGGGTTGTAAATTATCCATTTCGCGAAAAACGTTATCGAAAAACGTTATTAATGTCGCGATAAAAGTAATGTTCCAAAGCGATGAATTTGTAAGTTATTGATTTTACTGCATTTCAAAACTGGCACGGCTTTTGAAATAGAGAGAGCAGAATTTTTGCGTCCCCCGATTAATCAAGGAGATCAGACAATGGGCGTGTTTTCGCGTTTGTCCGATATCGTAAATGCCAACATCAACGCGCTTCTGGATCGTGCCGAAGATCCGGAGAAAATGGTGCGCCTGATGATTCAGGAAATGGAAGATACCCTGGTCGAAGTGCGTTCGGCTGCGGTCAAGGCGATTGCTGACAAGAAAGAAGTCGAGCGCAAGCTCAAGAAGCTTCATGACGGTCAGGTTGAATGGGACACCAAGGCAGAGTTTGCGGTGTCCAAGGGTCGTGATGATCTTGCCAAGGGGGCGCTGATGGCGCGCCGTCGTCTGGCCGATCAGAGCCTTGTTCTTGAGCGCGAGCTTGAAGTGATTGAAGAGACCCTTGGCAAATTTGACGAGGATCTCAACAAGCTGCAGAACAAGCTGAATGAAGCCAAGGGCAAGCAGCGTACGGTCGAAATCCGCATGCAGACGGCCGAAAAGCGTGTAAAAATGAAAGAGAAGCTTCATTCCGGTCAGATCGACGAGGCCCTGCTGCGCTATGAGCAGATGGAACGCCGGATTGACGAGCTTGAAGCAAGTGCAGACTCCTGGGACCTTGGTCGCGGGCAGAGCCTTGAAGAACAGTTCGAAGACCTTGAGGCCGAACTCGGGATCGAGGATGATCTCAAGGAACTCAAGGCACGTGTGAAGAAAGATAAATAATCATCGGTTTATGTGTTTCGGCGCATAAGCCAGCACCAGGAAAAAGCTGTCAGATATGTGGGCGATTGCCGTACCCTTGATTGTATTCGTTGCCGTTGTTGGCCCGGTCTGGGTGGTGTTTCATTACATCACGGTCTGGAAGCGGATGAAGGCAGAGCAGCGCGCACAAAGCCCGGAACAGATTGCCCGTGAACAGGAAATGGTAGCGGGGCTCAAAAAACGGGCAGAGAAGCTTGAATCCCGTGTCGAAACACTTGAACGCCTGTTAGATGCCGAGGTTGCCGAATGGAGGAACAGGATATGACTGCCCAGCAAGCTGCTGCCGGAAACGGATTTGAGCGCGGTCACAAGAAGCGCTCGCATGGTGGATGCCGGTTCGCAAACCACAGTCACGAAGGCAAAAAGTGTCATGGCGTGATCGGCCGTACCACACGGGGAATTTCCGAAGCATTTGGTATTCCGCGCAAGGGTGTTCTGGCTGCGTTTATTCTGATCCTGATTTTCAGTTTCCCGGTTGGTTTGCTGTTGTTTGGTCTTGCGTGGGCCTATGTGCATCATCCGGAATGGTTTGATGGATTGCGCGGCAAGTTGCGCGGGTCATCGCGCCGTTATCAGGCACAAGTCCGTGCGACCAAAGGCGAGGACGTAAATGACAATCCGACTGTGGGTGTTGATTACGAAGAAAGCTGGATGGAAGAACTGCGCGCGCAGTTTGATGATCTGGAACGTCGCACCGGTTCGATGGAGGGGTTTGTGGCCTCTGGCGATTATGACGTCGCCTCTGAACTGGCAAAGATGAAAAAGGATGATGCATCGGAAGCGGCCAAAAAGGACGGTGATGATGCAGATAAACCCGACGTACCAAGGGCCTGATCCCTTGTTCTGAAGGTTCAAAAGATTGACGGCGGTTTCAGCTTTCCCCAATCCCCCCCTCGCGTCAGGGTTTCGACCCTAACGGTATGAAATCGCCGTCAAACAGAAAACCGGATCACATTGGTGGTCCGGTTTTTCTTTTATTTGCAGTTCGTTGCGGAAAACTCCCCAAATAGCGTTTATCGCTATACCTAATTTAAAGGTTTTCCCGGCAAAGTCGGAAAAAATGCCCATATATCGGGCGTGGCTTTTGGGGAATTGCACATGGCGACCATGATCGAGCATCCGGGGGAACAGGATTTTCTGCACAGACTGGTGCTGGATAATCCGTGGTGGGATGGTGTGACCGATGATCTGGTGCAGGGGCTTCCGCAGCGCGCCTTTTTCAAGCGGTTCTGGTCGGCGCTTGAAAAGCATGACGGGCAAAAGGCCGTGGTTCTGACCGGCCCGCGCGGTGTTGGAAAAACCGTGATGATGCGTCAGGCAGTGGCGGCCCTTTTGAATGCCGACACCCCGCGCCGTCATGTTTGCTATATCTCGCTTGAACATCCGCTGTTTCTTGAAATTGATCTGCCGCGTCTGCCAAAGCTTTTGCGATCCATGCGCGGGATTTCGGCCGATCATCCATTATGGCTGTTTATTGACGAGGTGTCCTATCAGCGCGATTGGGAAGATCGCCTTGCGCGCCTTATTGTCGCTGATCCGATGTTGCGCGTTGTTGCGGTCAGTGCGCTGGCACCCGGTGCAGGCAGTGCTGGTCATATTCAAAGCCTGTTTTTGCCGCCCTTCAGTTTTGCCGAATATCTTGAACAAAAGGGCATTGCGCCCAGCGATGTTTTGCCCGAAACGCCCAATGTCGGGCGCTATACTGCCGATGTGCCAGACGGGCTTGTCGCGCTTAATGACCTGTTTGAAGATTACATCAATGAAGGCGGCTTCCACGATGCCAATGGCGAAGCCGGGGCCATTCACCGATCGCTTCATTCGGATTTGCCCGGGCTGCATGGCATTTCAAGCCCGTCGGATCTGCATCGGCTTTTTGCGCTTTTGGCTTATAATACCGGGTCGGAATTTTCGATCGAGACATTGGCGCGTGAGCTTGATATCGCGAAAAACACGCTGCGCCGCTACCTTGAATATCTTGAAAGTGCCTGGCTGGTCCGGCGCCTTGAACGGGTGGATCAGGATGCCAAACCGTTCCAGCGTGCGGTGGCGTTCAAGGTCCATCTGATCCATCCGGGATTGCGCAGTGGCCTGATTGGCGGACGGGCATCCGATAGTGCAACCATCACCCGGCTGGCCGAAACCGCAATCCAGACCCAGTTTTTGACATCCAGTGTCGGAATGGAAAGTCTTTATTACGCGCGCTGGGGCCATTACGAGGTGCCATTTGTGTTCCTTGATCGCCGGTCGGGAACGCCGCTTTTTGCCTATCATTGCCTGTGGCGCGATGAGGCAATCAGGAAGCCCAAGGAAATCCGTGCACTGGTGAATTTCCGGGGCAGCCATCCCTTGCCGTTGGGCGCGTTTGTTCTGACCAAGGCGCAATGGCACGGGGGTAAGCTTGGCGGGGTGCCGATGCGCTTTGAGCCCGCCAGTGTGCTTGCGCTGCGGATCGGGCTTGAATTCTCGCAGCTTTGAAAAGGCATTTAACCGGGCGAGGGGCTGTTACCATGCTGATTTCAGGTCGCCAGATCACGGGTTTGATGATGGCCATGCTGTTTCTGGTCATCTTGCAAGATGGTGCCGGGGCAGGGCAGCTTTGCCCGAGCAATCCGCACTGGAGCAAGACGGACCCGGCGATCAATCTTGATCATGTGTTTTGCGGTGAAGTGAAATCAAACGGCAAGGCGTCGGGGTTTCATGCGCGGCCAAACGGGATCAATCCCCCCTCGATTGCCGGGGTCGAGATCACCCAGCCTGCCAATGACAATGGCATCTATGCAGGGATGGTCCGTTTTGCCAGTCCGTCCGGCCGCGAGCCGGTCAAATTTTCCAGCATCTTTCCCGATAGCTGTTCGCAAGATCAGATCGTGACATCGATCCTGCATGCCCATGCCAATCGTATGGATTGTCCGGCCGGATCGCCCGGCTGGTGGCAATGTGGTCCGAACCGCCCGGACACAAACGGGGCGCATGAGATGTTCTGTGTCGGGGATGATCCCGACCAGACATTCACGATTGCCATAGGGTTGCTGCGCGATGGCCGGATCAACACGGCCTTTCCGTTGCGGTAGGGGCGACAGGGGATCAAAGGATGAGCACACAAAACGACCGTTTGCCAATGCCAATGGTGCCCGACTGGCCGGGGCGCAAGGCCGGTGATGCCGGTCATGACCGGATTGCCGCATTGATCGTGCTTGATATCCAGAATGCGCCGCAATGGGCAAGGCGGGTGCTTGGCGAGGTCGAAGACGTGATGTCGGGCGCGTCAAGTGGTTGGGAAATGGCGATGAATGCCCATATCCTCACTGTGGGTAAAACCCGTTGCGAGATCGCCGCAAGCCATGACGGGTCAGAAGAAGGCGAAGACAGTATTTCGGTGCAAACCGGGGATTTGAAAGCCGCCCTTGTGGCATGGATTGCAAAGATGGATCGGTATGCTTAGAGCGATGGGGCAAATGAGAGGGATCAAGAGGACCGGGCATATGGGTCGGGCATTTGCGCGGACGCAACGCGCGATTGCCGGGTTTGCCGCAATGGTCCTGATGATCGGGGTGCCTGTATTTGCCGATGCGCAAGAAGCGCAGGATCGCGGCAAGAATCCGGGTGATACGCTTGAAATTTTCCTGCATCAATATCTTGAACATGCCGGTTTGCCCGGCGGGGTGATTGGTATCGGCTATGGCACCGGACAGGTGCGCTATGCGGCAAGTGGTTATGCGACCGTGGCGCCCGATATCGGCATGACCGTGGATCGGCAGTTTTATATCGGCTCGCTGACCAAGATGATGACGGCGGTTGTGACCCTGCAGCTGGCATCGGAAAAGCGCATTGATCTGGCCGATACCATCGGCAAATGGTTGCCCAAGGAATATCAGGGCCGGATTGCCAATGCGGACAGGGCAACCATTCGCGATCTTTTGCGCAACAGTTCGGGCATTCCCGATTATCTGGATGGCGAGTTCTTTTTCCAGCTGGTCGGGCGCGATCCCCAGCATGGCTGGCGCAACAAGGATGTTCTGGCCCTGATGGCGGATCGGGATGCCTATTTCGAGCCGGGGAAAAGCTATGCGCCGTCAAACAGCAATTTCATTTTGCTTGGCGTGATGATCGAGGCGGTCGAGGGGGACCATATCGAGCGCGTGTTTAACCGCCGCATCTTTGAGCCCGCCGAAATGGCCAATACATCCTTTGGCCGGTTTCCGCGCCCGGATCTTCTGGCGCATGGCTTTGATGATGCCAATGGTGATGGCAAACTTGAAGATGTGACCGATTATGATGTTGGTGATCAGCTTGCTGATGGCGGGGTGATTTCGACCGCCGGGGATATGGTGAAATTTGCCCGTGCCCTGTTTGTCGACGGGGTCTTGCTGGGGCCAAATGCCCTTAAACGTGCCACGACCGATACGGCCTTTGCCGGAAGCGGGTCTTATGGCTATGGGTTGATGATCGGGTCAAGCGACTGGGGCCCGGTCTGGGGCCATGACGGGATTTATTTTGGTTATTCCGCCGAATTTTCATGGTTCCCCGATCAGGATACGGTCGTGGTGTTCCTGTCAAACGGGCGGGCCCTGAACGAAGTGCCCAATGTTACGGGGCTTCTCATGACCGGCATTTTCGGCAATCCCAAGAATTAAATCATTTTAATTCAGATGGTTAAGTGTGTTGTTCCTGCGGCACAGGGCAAGCCATGACTGTGCCGCATAACTGATAGAATGATAATAGTTAGAATCCTATCTAATTTTCTGTTATCATCCGGGTCATGGAAAACATTGACCTTGAAACCCCTTATCTGACCCTTGGCAGTGCGCTGATGCGTGTGGCCCGTTGCTGGCAGCGCGAAGTCAATCGCACGCTTGTTGCCCATGGCCTCTCGCAAACGATGGTCATGCCGCTGATTGTTCTGCATCGCAGCCGCGGTGCGGTGCGCCAGGGCATCATTGCCGAGGAAATCGGTGTCGAAGGTCCGTCACTTGTCCGGGTGATTGATCAGCTTGAACGTGATGGTCTGATTTCGCGTGTTTGTGATCCGACCGATCGCCGGGCGAAAATGGTGGCCCTGACCGAGGATGGAAAGCAGAAAGCCGCCGAGATTGAAAAATTGCTGGGCGAGCTGCGCGGGGAGTTGACGGCCAATATTCCATCGGAAAATCTGGGCATCACACTTGATGTCATGCGTGCGCTGCTTGATCAGCTGGCACTGCGCGAAAAGGTGCCGCAGGGAGGATGACGCATGTTAAGCACGATCCTTTCACTGCGGCCCAAGGCATCGGACTGGCTGTTTTCGGTCAAGACCTTTGCCGCATCGATCCTGGCCCTTTATATCGCACTTGCCTTTGATTTTGACCGTCCGGTCTGGGCGATGGCGACGGTTTATATTGTTGCCCATCCGCTGTCAGGTGTTCTTGCATCCAAGGCGATCTACCGCGTGCTGGGCACCGTTCTTGGTGCGGTTGCGGCCGTGGCCTTTGTTCCCAATCTTGTCAGTGCGCCGATCCTGTTGTCACTGGTTCTGGCGATCTGGGTCGGGGGATGTCTGTTCCTGTCGCGTCTGGATCGTACACCGCGCAGCTATGTTTTCATGCTGGCAGGGTACACGGCGGCCATTGTCGGCTTTCCATGTGTTGGCGATCCGACAGCGGTGTTTGCAACCGCGATTGCCCGTTTTCAGGAAATCAGCCTTGGTATCATGTGTGCCACCGTGGTCAGCCACACCGTTTTCCCCCGTCATATCGGGCCGGTGATTGCCGCGCGTATTGATGGCTGGATGGGCGATATCGCCAAGCTTGCCGATCAGAGCTTTGATCCCCAAACCGATGCAGAGGCATTGCAAAATGACCGCGCACGCATTGCGGCTGACCTTGGCGAGTTGCATGGCCTGGCCCTGCATCTTGGCTATGAGAAATCCGGTTTTTCAGGACGGACCCGCCAGTTGCAGGCGCTGCAAAGTGTGGTCGCGGCATTGTTGCCGGTTTTATATGCCATTCATGACCGGCTGGTGGCGCTCAAGACCGAACAGGGCGATCTGCCCGACGATGTCAAAGGCATCCTTGCAGGTATTTCGGCCCATATTTCCGCCCCGACCCATGATCGCGCCCGTATTTGGCAGCTTCATCGCGAAATTGATGCCTTTGCCGACCGGGTTGCGGGATCGCGGGACTGGGCAGGGCTGCTTCAGATCAATCTTACCAACCGGTTGCATCGTCTGATCGATTTTCATGATGATTGCCGTACCCTTTGGGATGGTATTCGCGCCGGTGATGTTCCGGCAGATGTTCTGGATCGCTGGCAGGAAAGTGCGCGCGCCGGGGCATTGCACCGGGATTATGACGCAGCCTTTCGCAGTGGCCTGACGGCGGTTATTGCAACATTGATTGTCTGTGGTTTCTGGATTCTGTCGGGTTGGCCAAGCGGGGCGACGGCCGCCATGATGGCTGCTGTTGGTTCCAGCATCATGTCGTTTCTTGATAACCCGGTACCGGCCCTTAAGGGCTTCATTCGCTATACCGCTTTGGCGGTGGCAGTGGTGCTGGTCTATAGCCTTGTCATCCTGCCCGGTATTGACGGCTTTGCGTTGCTGGTAATGGCATTTGCACCTTACTTCATCTTGCTTGGTGTGCTGATGGCAACGCCACAGATCTATGGTTTTGGTCTGGCGATGCTGGTCAATGTGGTGATGATCCTGAATGTCGATACGGCCTATAGCAGTGATGTTTCATTACTGCTGGGCGGTGGGATTGCGTCGCTGGCAGGCTTCGGGGTTGCGGCAATTGTTACAGCCTTTGTACGCGTGGTGCCGGTGGATAGCTTTATCCGTGGTCTGGTCCATGCCAACTGGCGCGATATTGCCGGGATTGCCCGCGGGACGTTGAATATTGCGCGTATGGTGATGATCCGCCGTCTTCTGGACCGTCAGGGATTGATCCTGCCGCGTCTTGCGATGGCGGCAAGCCAGCGTGAAACCCTGATCCGGGTGATGCCGGAAGTCTCGATTGCGGCAAGTCTTTATGATCTGCGTCGTATCCGGCTGTTTGTTGATCCGATGATCAGGGCGCGGCTTGACGTTCTGTTGCGCAATATCGCGCGGCATTTCGAAGCCCGGTTTGATGATTTCGACCGCGCCCCGGACCCCAGGATTTTGTCCGAGGTTGATAGCATTCTGCGTCTTGCCAATGACCTGGTCGACGCAACCCAACGTCAGAAACTGTTGATCCCGCTTGTCGCGCTGCGCCGGACGCTTTCGAAAACGGACGCACCAAAGCTTGATCACATGGCAGGGCAGGTGGCTTCGACCACGTCCCTGTCCCCAAGAATGGGAGAAATCGCATGATCACTCCGACCCTTAATATCTATGGCCTGTTTGTCCCGGCATTGCTGGGTCTGGCACTGGCAGCATGGGCCTGTCTTTCTGTGGCCCGTATCGGTCTGACGCGGATCGGTTTTTACAAGATAACCGTTCATCCTGCGCTTACCGACCTTGCGCTTTATGTGCTGATCCTGACCGGACTTTCGGCGCTTTTTATTCAATAGGTGACGATATGAAAACCATCATAACCAAAACCCTGCGTGTCGGTTTCACGCTTGGCCTGGTTGTTGCTGCCGTCGCAGGCGGTGTACATCTTTATGATTACTATATGAACGAACCCTGGACCCGTGACGGGCGTGTCAGTGCGGATGTTGTTTCGATCGCGCCCGATATTGCAGGTCTGGTCGCCGAGGTGAAAGTATCGGATAACCAGCAAGTCAAGGCAGGCGACATTCTGTTTACCATAGATGCAGCCCGCTATCAGGTCGCGGTCGATCAGGCGCGCGCCAAACTCGAAAGTGCCAAGGCTGCGCGCGATCAGGCTGCCCGTGAAGTCAAACGTTATAGTGGCCTTGATAGTGATGTTGTCTCGATCCAGAAAAAGGAACAGGTCAAAACCAGCCTTGCAACCGCGCAGGCCGATCTTGATCTGGCCAAGGCGGATCTTGATCTGGCGCAGCTTAACCTGTCGCGGACAAGTGTTGTTGCCCCGGTCAACGGGATCGTGACCAACTTCTCGTTGCGTCCGGGTAACTATGTTGGTGCCGGGACCGCGATTGCCGCCCTTGTCGATAGCAGCTCGTTCTATGTTGCGGGTTATTTCGAAGAAAACAAGCTGCCGCGCATTGCCATCGGGGATCGTGTAAAAGTCAGTCTGATGGGCGAGGACCGCCCGATTGACGGCCATGTTGTCAGCATCGCAAGCGGTATTCAGGACAGTGAACGCTCAGGCAGTTCCGCCGGACTGGCACAGGTCAAACCAACCTTTAGCTGGGTCCGTCTGGCCCAGCGTGTGCCGGTGCGTGTTGCCCTTGATCACATACCCGAAGGCGTAAAGCTGGTGGCCGGGGGCAGTGCGGTTGTGACGATTGATCAGGATGCCTCGCATGGCGGTAGCGGGCTTAATGTCGGTCTGCTGTTCTGAGGGCGGGCCGGGATTTTGTCATGATGCAGTGCAAAAAGTGACTTGCAGTGCAAAACAAGTTTGGGTAATTTTCGTAAAAATTAAACTAAAATATTGAACGAATATTATCAAACGGGAGAAATCTGATGGCTGCTGCCCCACGTCCGCGCCGCTCTGTTCTTTATATGCCGGGATCGAATGCCCGTGCCCTTGAAAAGGGCAGGAGCCTTCCGGCGGATGGTCTTATTCTTGATCTTGAGGATGCGGTTGCGCCTGATGCCAAGGATGTGGCGCGCGATCAGATTGTCGCTGCCCTTGCCGAAGGCGGCTATGGCAAACGTGAAATCCAGATCAGAACCAATGGCCTGAACACCCCGTGGGGCTATGCCGATATTGTGGCGGCATCAAAAACCGCCGCCGATGCCATCCTGCTTCCCAAGGTCGAAAGTGCCGATACCGTCCGTCAGGTCGCCAATATCATGGAGGCCGAAGGTGCGCATGAAGGCATGACCATCTGGTGCATGATGGAAACGCCGCTTGCGATGCTCAATGCCAAGGAAATTGCCGGTGCGCATCCGCGTCTGGGCGGGTTTGTGATGGGGACATCCGATCTGGCCAAGGATTTGAACTGTGCGCATACACCAGACCGTTTGCCGATGATCACAAGCCTTGGTCTTTGCCTGTTGGCGGCACGGGCCTATGGGTTGGCGATCCTTGATGGTGTGCATCTTGATCTGTCCGATGATGACGGGTTTGACGCATCCTGCAGACAGGGACGCGAGCTTGGCTTTGATGGCAAGACCCTGATTCATCCCAAAACCATTGCATCAGCCAATGCGGCCTTTGCCCCGGCCGAAAGCGAAATCGCCTGGGCACGCAAAATCATTGCTGCCCATGAAGAAGCGGCTGCCGAAGGCAAGGGCGTTGTCGTGGTGGATGGCAAGCTGATTGAAAACCTGCATGTGGTATCGGCCAAGAAGCTGGTGGCGATGGCCGATCTGATTGCAGAAATGGACGCTGCCTAAGCGCAGGATATCCGGGGTTCGCGCCCGATAAAGAAAACAGGTCGACAAAGACCAGCAAGGCGGCGCGAACCGGAACTTCAAGGAACTTTCGCCTTTCAGGGAGGCCCAGGAATGTCAAAGACCAATCCGGGAAATTACTTTGAGGATTTCCAGATCGGACAGGAAATCCGCCACGCGACCCCGCGCACGATCACAAGCGGTGATGTCGCGCTTTATACCGGGCTTTACGGGCCGCGCTTTGCAGTGCAGTCGTCTGATGAATTTGCGCGCGCCATCGGGTTCCGGTCAGCCCCGGTTGATGACCTTCTGGCCTTTCACATGGTGTTTGGCAAAACCGTGCCTGATGTGTCGCTCAATGCGGTGGCCAATCTTGGCTATGCCGGGGGTGTGTTTGGCGTACCGGTTTATCCGGGCGATACGGTCACGTCGGTTTCGACCGTGACGGGGCTTAAAGAAAATTCAAACGGCAAGACCGGTGTTGTCTATGTCAATTCGGTCGGGCGCAATCAGCGCGGCGAGATGGTTCTGGATTACAATCGCTGGGTCATGGTGCGCAAGCGCGATGAAGCAGCCCCGGCACCGCAAGCCGTTTTGCCCGAACTGCCCGGTGTGGTCGCCCCCGAGGCATTCCAGATTCCGGTTGGTCTGGATATGACATCCTATGAAACCCGGCTTGCCGGGTCACCGCATCGTTGGGATGACTATTATGTCGGTGAAAAAATCGACCATGTTGATGGCATGACGCTTGAAGAATCCGAGCATCAGATTGCCACGCGACTCTATCAAAATACCGCCAAGGTCCATTTCGATCAGATCGCAGCAAATGACGGCCGGTTTGGTAAGCGCCTGATTTATGGCGGCCATATCATTTCACTGGCGCGCGCGCTTTCATTTAACGGGCTTGGCAATGCCTTCAGGATTGCCGCGATCAATGCCGGGACGCATGCCAATCCGGCCTTTGCCGGGAATACGGTCTTTGCCTGGTCCGAAGTGCTGGGGAAATTCGAACTGCCCGGGCGTC
>Ga0207828_100118_pt1 | contig 93636 bp, 86 predicted proteins | sample TtaePargueraPR_11_FD_187276 | JGI IMG/M metagenome (GOLD analysis project Ga0207828, IMG submission 187276) | Aerobic enrichment media microbial communities from Bioluminiscent Bay, La Parguera, Puerto Rico - Tt and P2 (3) (SPAdes) | ecosystem: Environmental > Aquatic > Marine > Unclassified ... | reverse complement strand
TTTCTCGGTGGTATTCCGCGGGTTCTTCTTAACAACATAGAAGTAACCGGTATCTGCGGTGCTTACCAACTTTACGAGGATCGAAGCGGGCTTCGCCATGTCTCTGCATCCTGTGTTCAGGTGTATCTCAGGCGGCGGAACATAAAGGTTATCGCCAGAGTGTCAAGCCATTTTGGCAAAAAAGAATGCATTTTTAATTCGCATCAAAAGTATCGGCGATTTCCTGTTGTCCGACAAAGGCGAGATTCTTGTAATCAGGGCTGTTTTTCAACAATTCCAATGCTACTTTGACGTCAAATTCTTCACTGCGATTGCTTGCCGGACAAACATTGCGAAGTTCACGGCGGTTTTTTTCGTCGCGGTAATCAAGGCTCCGCCATTTCACCATCGTACTGGCCGTCTGATCACGCTGCGAAAGGGCGGTCGAGACCTGATGCCCTGGTGTGTCATCTTCACCCGACTGCGTGCAGATGGCCGGGAAAAGACCGATTCTGTCAAATGTATAGCCAGACGGGGCTGTCATGCGTGACCAAGTAAAGGTAAGGGTGCCGTGATTGGGCAAATCATTGATGGCCTGAACCGATCCCTTGCCAAAGCTTGTTGAGCCAACCAGAACAGCACGGTTTCTGTCCTGAAGGGCTGCGGCAACCAGCTCGGCCGATGATGCGGTTCGCCCGTCGATCAAAACGATCAGTGGTGCCCCCTTGGTCAAATCATCTGTTTCCGCCCGGAAGGTATGACGTGCTGCGGTGACGCGTGAAAATGTATTGCCAATCGGTCCGTTCTCCAGAAACAGATCAGCAACAGCAACACCCTGTTGAAGCAACCCGCCACGATTTCCGCGCAGATCAAGGATGACCCCCTTGAGCCCGCCGTCATAAAGCTGCGCCTTGAGGATATTGTCCCCCAAAGTACTTGCCGTTGCACTGTTAAAGCTTGTCAGACGGGCAATCAGGATGTTGTCCCGGATTTCTGCAAAAACCGTCCGGTCAATCACACGTTCGCGGACGATTTCCATCGGAGTAATAGTCCGGTCACCTGCAGTGTTCACGTCAATGATCACTCTGCTGCCTTCCTCGCCATGAAGCAGCTCGGCAGCATATTGGCTGGTCTTGCCATACATGTCTTCGCCGTTAACCGTAACGATCTGGTCCCCGGGATGAAGGCCTGCCTTTGCAGCCGGGCTTTCGGGATGAACAAGTTTCACTACCGGATAGCCGTCACCACCGATCAGGCGAATTCCGATACCGATATAGCCATCGCGGCGATTGCGGGCTGTTTCGGCCTGTTTGGGGCCTTCGTAGCGGCTGTAGCGGTCCAGATTGCGGATGGCACCGCTGACAAGGGCAGCCTGTACGTCAGATGTCTGGCTGTTGCGCAAAACTGGGGAATAGGCCCGATAGGTACCAAGCCCGCGCAGGGTGATTTCGGACCAGATCTGGGTGCCTTCGGCACTTGTCTGGTCATAGTTGGTCTGCGGCAGGGCAATGGTCTGAACCGTTTTGCCATCATATTGCAAAACGAGGTCATCAGGGGTGATGCCGACACGGATGTTGTCATCAATTTCCGAAAGACCATCAAGCGTATTGACCAGAATTTGATCGCGACTGATGGGATCAATGTAGCGCGTGGCAACCAGTTCGATGGTCTGAGTGACGAGTTCGCGTGTTTGCGGATCGTCAGGGGCAGTTATCCCTGCCACCTGAGAGGTGCCGCAAGCTGCTTGTAACAGACAAAGACCAAGCGTAGCCCCGATACGCCGCCACTGGCTTAAGCCGTTATTCAAGGGGAGATAATCGATCCGGGGCAGGCCAAAGATGACCAAGCGAAACATCCGATCAGTTCATAAAAGCCAACACGCCTAATTCTAAGCGAAAAGGTGCGTAATAGCCAATGGCTATCCTTTGATGCGCATTGCCCATTGCGTGCCGAGAACAGCACCCTTGATAAATGGCAGGAAGCCTAGGCACAGCAATACTGTGGCAGGAAGCCAGATGGACAATTGCATCAGAACGGACGGCTTGATGGATTGCTCCATCATCAAGACGCCAGGCACAACGATATGGCCGACCAGAAAAATAGTGAAATAGGGTGGGGCATCATCACAGCGATATTCGCCTATCGGGTGGCTGCAGACATCGCATTCAGTACGCAGCTTCAGATATCCGCCAAAAGCCAATCCATGTCCGCAATTGGGGCATTTACGGCGAAATCCGCGACGCAGACCAAGCAAAAGACGCTTTCCGCTGTCGGTCGGTCCTGACATGTTGGCGTCAGTGTCGTGATGATCAAGGGGGTTCGGGGTATTGTGGGGCTCGGTCATTGGGCGTGAAACTCCTTTTTCGTTCCTGCCTGCACTTGATCCGAAGGGCAAAAAAGGGCATTGAAACGATATACCATCATCATGATGTTCAAGAGCGCAAGCAAGTGAAATCGTCCCTTTCAATTCACCCTATGGGCGACTTTGTGGCTTTTGACCATAAATGAATACCTGCCAAAGGAGTGCCCAATGGGAAATGCAGACGCCATCGTTGCCGGCCTGAAACAGGACTTCATTGAGGACACTATCGAGCGTATTGATCGCATTGAAACCACGATTGACCGGGTTGCCGGCGGCATGGATGAGGCCGCCGCAGGCATTGCCGAGCTGCGTCGAGAAGCCCACACGGTCAAGGGGCTTGCCGGATCATTCGGTTTCCCACTGGTCGGCGCAATCGCCCATCGACTGGAAGACTACATCGCCGAACTCACCGAAATTGATGACCTCGAAGCTGCATCGCTGGTCGATTTTACCAGCTGGATTCGAGAAATCATCGAAAGTGGGACCAATCCGCCCGCAGATGAAGAAACACGTATTTTGCGATCCTTGCCGACGCGGAGTGCGAAAGCAGACGATGTCGACGTAAAATCGGCCGTCGCAGTTGCCCAGGACAAGGAAGTCTTGCTTGTGACAGCGACCACAGTTCAGGCGCATTTTCTTCAACGTGAATTGCGCGAGAAGGGATTCAGGACGATCACCGCCCGCACCGCAGTCGAGGCCTTTCAGACGGTGGTACAATCGCATCCGGACGCTGTGATTACAGCAGCCGTGCTTGATGGGCTAAGTGGCATCGAACTGATCCGTGCGTTGGCTGCAATGAAAACCCTTGCGGACAAGAAGCTTGGCCTGCTGACCAGTTTTGATGCTTCGCACCCTGATCTCGAAGGATTGCCGGGAAATGTTGCAATCATTAATAACCGGGGCAAACAGACAGCGGAACATCTGGCGAAATTCATTGAAACAATGATGTAGTCACACGCCACAGGATCCTGGCGTGAAATGCAAAAGGGCGGCCAGTTGGCCGCCCTTGTTATATCTCTGGTGTATCTGACTGTGCTGTTATTGCGGTTTGTCACCGCGTTTTGCAGCACTTCGGGCTACCCGGCTGGACGCCACCAGTTTGCGTTGCTTTTTAGGTGTCGTTTTTTTCTTGCCACCTGCTTTGCCCTTGGACTTCGTCGCTGATGTCCCGTCGGGGCCGGTCGCCCCGCGCGGTCCCGAACGGAATCCGGGCTTGCTTCCATGGCGATGACTACGCTCGCCGGGGCTTCCGTCACGATGCTTGTTCTGACCGCGTCGTCCACGCGGGCGTTCGACCAGATCGCGTGCAGTGATATCAGCATGTTCTGCCAAACGCAGGGCCAGTGACCCGGTTGCCGCGTCCGCATCAGCAATGCGCACAACGACCGTGTCGCCAAGCTGGAACCTCTTGCCGCGGTTCTGTCCGACAAGTGCATGACTTGCCGCGTCATGGACATAGTAGTCATCGGGCAGGGTAGAAATCGGTACCAGACCATCCGCACCGGTTTCGTTCAGTGAAATGAACAGACCAAAATGCGTGACACCGGAAATCTTGCCGGGGAACTCGGCACCGACCTTGTCGGACATATAGGCGGCAACATAACGATCAACCGCGTCGCGTTCGGCCATGGCGGCCCGACGTTCGGTGCCCGAAATGTCTTCGCCAATCTGTTCGAACCGTTCACCATCTTCGTGTGGCAATCCGCCTTCGCCAAGTTTCAAACCTGCAATCAGGGCACGATGGACCAGAAGGTCGGCATAACGGCGGATCGGGGATGTGAAATGCGCATATTTCTTAAGAGCAAGGCCAAAGTGCCCGATATTATCCGGGCTATACATGGCCTGTGACTGGCTACGCAGGACGACCGTGTTGATCAGTTCGGATTCGGGGGTGTCCTTGGCCATTTCAAGAATGCGGTTGAAGTCACGCGGACGCAAAACCGATGCCTTGTTTAACTGATAACCAGCACCTTCAAGGAACTCGCGCAGGGCTTCAAGCTTTTCCTCGCTGGGTGCATCGTGGATACGATACATGCAGGGTTGCTTGATGCGCTCAAGTTCCTCGGCAGCACAAACGTTGGCCGCAATCATGAATTCTTCGATCAGCTTGTGGCTGTCAAAGCGCGCACGTGGTGCGATGGCCACGATCTGGCCTTTGTCATTCAGCTCGATCTTGCGTTCCGGCACGTCAAGTTCCAGAACCCCGCGATGTTTGCGGGCCTCAAGAAATGCATGGAAAGCACCGTAAAGCGGTTTGATGATGGTCTCGACGAGCGGACCTGTGGTGTCATCTGGCTGCCCATCCATCGCGCGCTGGACCTGATCATAGGTCAGGCGGGCGGCGGATTTCATCATGCCGCGGCAGAATTTATGACGTAGCTTGTGACCATGTTTGTCCAGCCACATTTCGACGGCCATACAGCCGCGATCTTCATGCGGGACAAGCGAACACCAACCATTTGAAAGCTCAAACGGCAACATCGGGACGACACGATCCGGGAAGTAACAACTGTTGCCGCGTTTGACGGCCTCGCGGTCAAGCGCATCGCCAGGTCGGACATACCAGGACACATCGGCAATCGCGACCATGATGTGCCAGCCACCCTCGTTTTCCGGGTCACTGTCGGGTTCTGCCCACACAGCGTCATCGAAATCGCGCGCATCGGCACCATCAATGGTGACCAGCGGGATATCGCGAAGGTCGGTACGTTTGCCAAGCGGTGTGGCCTTTGATTCGCGCGCCTGAAGTTCGACTTCGGGCGGGAATTCAAACGGAATGCCACGGGCATGGATGGATACAAGGCTGATGGACTTTGGTTCATTGATATTGCCAAGAACCTCGGTGATACGGCCTTTGCGCAATCCGAAATGTTTGCCCGGCAGAATTTCCGTCAAAACCAGTGCGCCGGTTTCAAGATCGGGATGATCGTCAAGCGGGACTGCGATCTCGCCGCTATCCTTGCGGTCTGTGGGTACAACGCGACCTTCGCGCTCATTGGGGCGATAAAGACCCAGGACGCGCTGTGGGCCGCTTCCAAGGACCCGCATGATGCTGGCTTCATAGGTCTGCTTGCCGGTATAGCGCAGCTTGGCCAGAATCTTGTCGCCGATACCCGGGGCACTCGGGCCACCACGACGGATCGATTTCACGACGATCTGGGGCGGGTCGTAATCGTGCTTCCAGACATTCGGCCTGGCAAGAACCTCGCCATCATCGTCAATGCCGGTAATTTCCAAAACCTCGACCGGGGGCAGACGGTCAGGTTTATCAAACCGTCTGCGGCCCTTGACCACATCGCCTTCAATTTTCAGGTCTTTGAGGATCTTTTTAAGCTCAATCTTGGCTGCGCCCTTGATGTTAAAGGCGCGCGCAATTTCGCGCTTGCCGACCGGGGTCGGGCTCATATCGATGAATTCGATAATTTCTTCCCGGGTCGGGAAGTGCTTCTTGTCTTCTGTATCGTTCGCCAACGGTGCGGCGTCCTTTCAATCATTAACCCCTGAAAAGGAAGGCGGCGATTAATTCGCCGCCGCCTTTTTCGTGGTTGTCTTCTTTGCTGCGGGTTTCTTTGCAGCTGTTTTCTTTTTCGCGGGGGCTTTCTTTGCCGCCGTTGTTTTGGTTGCCGTTTTCTTGGTCGCGGCTTTGGTTGTCTTGCCGGACTTGGCTTCCTTTTCCTTGATGGCCTTTATCGCCATTTCAAGGGTGATATCGTCACGTTCGACATCGCGAATATTGGCTATGGTCTTTTTGTGTTTCACAAACGGACCCCAGCGACCGACTGCGACAAAGATCGGCTCATTGTCATCCGGGTGCTTGCCGATTTCAGTGCCCGACTTTTCACGTTTATCCGCGATCAGGGCAATGGCACGGTTTTCACCAATAGTCAGAACGTCATCGTCAGCCTTAAGGGACGCAAAGATGCTGCCTGCCTGCACGTAAGGGCCAAAACGGCCAACGTTGGCTTTCATTTCCTCGCCGGTATCGGGGTAAATCCCGACAACACGTGGCAGGGTCAGAAGTTCTTCGGCCTTGGTCAGGTCAACAACTGACGGTTCCAACCCTTTGGGAAGGGACGTCCGTTTCGGTTTGACCTTTTTGGGTTTACCGTTCTTGCCTTCGACTTCTTCTTCCTCGCCAAGTTGAACGTAAATGCCATACGGACCTTTGCGCAGGGTGATTTCCTTGCCGGTTTCCTTGTCGATCCCAAGTACCTTGGGGCCGGAATCAAGTTCGGAATCGCTACCATTTTCATTGGCAACCAGCGGACGCGTAAAGTTGCATTCCGGATAGTTCGAGCAGCCAAGGAACGCCCCGAACTTGCCAAGCTTAAGGCTTAGCGTGCCATCGTTGCATTTCGGGCATTTATGCGGATCTGAACCGTCTTCACGGGTCGGGAACAGATAGTTTTCAAGCATCACCTGAAGCGCATCAAGCACGTCAGTGATCTTGAGTTCCTTTGCCTCGTCCACGTTGCCTTTGAACGATTTCCAGAAATCCCTGAGAACATCTTTCCAGGCCAGATTACCCATCGAGATTTCATCAAGCTGGTTTTCCAGATCAGCCGTGAAATTATACTGCACGTAACGTTCAAAGAACTTCGACAGGAAGGCCGTTACAAGACGGCCCCGGTCCTGTGCAACAAAGCGGCGACGTTCAAGCAACACATAGTTGCGATCCTGAAGGACCGAGATGATCGAGGCATAGGTCGACGGGCGACCGATGCCCAGTTCTTCCATCTTCTTGACCAGGCTCGCCTCGGTATAGCGGGGCGGGGGTTGGGTGAAATGCTGATCGATGTTGACTTTGCCAAGGTCTGGTTTCTGACCTTCCTTAAGCGGCGGCAGGCGACGATCATTTTCGTCCTCGGCCTCGTCATCCTTGCCTTCCTGATACAGCTTCAGGAAGCCGTCAAATTTGACGACAGAACCGTTTGCGCGAAGAACGACATGGTTGTCATTTGATGACAGATCAACCGCAACCTGATCAAAACGGGCATCTTCCATCTGACAGGCAACGGTACGTTTCCAGATCAGGGTGTAAAGAGCCAGCTGGTCCTTGTCGAGATGACGAGAAACCTGATCAGGGCGACGGAACAGGTCGGTCGGGCGGACAGCTTCGTGGGCTTCCTGCGCGTTTTTGGCCTTGTTGGCAAAGCTGCGTGCGCTTGGCGGCAGGTAAGCTTCGCCATAATCCTTGGCAATCAGGCGACGGGCCGCTGCCAGTGCTTCCTGTGAAAGAACCACGGCGTCGGTACGCATATAAGTAATCAGACCAACGGTCTCGCCGCCGATATCAACACCTTCATACAGGCGCTGGGCCAGCTGCATGGTGCGTTTCGCTCCAAAGCCAAGCTTGCGCGATGCTTCCTGTTGCAAGGTGGATGTGGTGAAAGGTGGCTGTGGACGACGTTTGACGTCCTTGCGCTCGACCTTTGAAACCGTGTAGTTGCGGCTTTCGACTTTTTCCTTGGCGATTTTGGCCGCATCTTCATTGCCAAGTGCCAGCTTATCAAGCTTCTCGCCATTCAGATGGGTCAGGCGGGCCGTAAAATTACCTTCCGGAACGGCAAAGCCTGCTTCCAGTGACCAGTATTCGTCGGGTTTGAAGGCTTCGATTTCGATTTCGCGTTCGCAGATCAGGCGCAGTGCAACAGACTGCACACGTCCTGCCGACCGGGAGCCGGGCAATTTGCGCCACAAAACCGGCGAAAGGTTAAAGCCTACCAGATAATCAAGTGCACGGCGCGCCAGATAGGCGTCGACCAGTTCCTGATTAAGTTCACGTGGATTGGCGATTGCGTCGGTCACGGCTTTCTTGGTGATCTCGTGGAATACGACGCGATGAACATCACGACCGCGGAGCAGCTTCTTCTGCTCGAGAACTTCAAGAATGTGCCAGGAAATGGCTTCCCCTTCGCGATCCGGGTCAGTCGCGAGATAGATGGTGTCGGAGTCACGTGCAGCAGCTGCGATCTCGCGGATCTGCTTTTCAGAACGCCCGTCTGTTTCCCAGACCATCGAAAAATCGTTGTCGGTATCGACCGAACCGTCTTTTGACGGCAGATCGCGGATGTGACCGAAAGAGGCCAGCACCTTATAATCGTCGCCGAGATATTTGTTGATCGTCTTGGCTTTGGCCGGGGATTCGACGATGACAAGATTCATTACGTTTTTCGTGTCCGGTTCTTGCGCCCGAAGGCGATATTTATGTTGTGCTTAAAATGACCCGAATGCGTGAGACACATATATATAGTGTCTGTGTATTTCAGATCAGATTGCGCAAATTGCAGCAAATCACAACAATATTTATCGCGCCACATTTCGACGCGACTCTCATTTGGCGATACGCGATACCCTATTTCCGGGGTGACGTTCAACCCTTCCTGCAAGTTCAAGCTCAATCAAAATCGTAGAAACATGGTTTGCAGACATATTTGATGTGCGAATTAGCTCATCAACCAGCAGGGGGGATGTGGACAGTAAATCAAAGATTTTCTCCTGATCATCAGAGGCCGGATCGGATGAATGTGTTTTTGACGTTTTATGTTCATTCTCAATATCTTGGCCGGATTTTGGAGCCGGTAAGGTTTTGGCGTCACGTTCAAGTGACGCGATGATGTCCCCATAGTCAGTCGGGGACACATCTGTATCGGGAATGCGACCCTCTGTGTTGAAATGATGAAATCCTTCGAAAAGATGGATGTTTTTTTCTGCCTGACGCAACGCATCAAGAATTACGTCAACAGAGTCGCATAAAATTGCGCCATCGCGGATCAGGCTGTTTGGCCCGGCCGCACGTGGGTCGGTTGGTGAACCGGGCACGGCAAAGACGTCACGCCCCTGATCCGCGGCAAAACGGGCGGTAATCAGCGACCCTGAATTGCGTCCGGCCTCGATAACGACAGTTCCGGCAGATAGACCCGATATGATCCGGTTACGTCTTGGGAAATGGCGCGCCTGTGGTTTTAAGCCTGGCGGCATTTCGGAAATGACCAGTCCGCTTTGGCAAAGCTGTTCATAAAGTTCCTGATGTTCACGGGGATAGATGACATCGACACCACCCCCAAGCACTGCGATTGTTCCTCCGGCGTGATCACCGGTGATGCCAAGTGCCGCACTATGGGCTGCGCCATCAATGCCGTGCGCCATCCCGGATGTGACGACATATCCCGCCGATACAAGATCAAAGCTGATTTTACGCGCAAAACCACAACCATTTGCAGATGCATTGCGCGCACCAACGATCCCGATGGATGTTTTCCCTAAAAATTCCAACCGCCCGATTGCATAGAAATAGGGTGGGGCATCTTCAATACGCGCCAACAAAGCAGGATATTCCGGGTCACCGAAAATGACTGGTTTTGCGCCACAGGCCTTTGCCTGATCAATTTCGGCAATGGTGTCCTCACGGCTGGCGAGTGTGATTTTTCGGCTATTGGCGGATTGCCGGATGATTTCAGGCAAAACTTCGATGGCCTCACGCGCAGAGCCAAAGCGTTCAAGCAGTTTGCGAAAGGTAACCGGGCCAATATTGCCACTGCGCGCAAGCCGCATGCGGGCAAGGCGTTCTGATTGTGCTAATCGTGCCGGTTGTTGATCACTTAAATGCATAACGCCCGGATTGTGGTCATCCGGGCGTTGCTTCGTCAAGCTATTCGAAAGGACGGCTCAGTTTTCCGGGGGCGCGCTATCTTCTTCTGACTGTTTCTTTTTCTGACCGATCTTGGGTTCTTCACCGCGCAAAAGACGCCCGATATTGGCATGGTGTGCTGCCCAGACAATGACTGCCAGAAATACGCCAAGCCATCCGGCGCCGGGATCGTTTGCAATGAAAAATGCAGCAAGCGGTGCGGCAATCATCGCAATCAATGCCGACAGCGACGAGATGCGGAAAATCAGCGCCATAACAAGCCAGGTCAGGGCCGCACAAAGCCCCATGATCCAGTTGACGGCTGCAAGGGTGCCAAGCGTGGTGGCAACACCTTTGCCGCCTTTGAAACGCAACCAGATCGGGAACATATGCCCGATGACGGCGGCGCCACCGGCAAATATTCCCTGTTCAACACCTGCCAGATGGGTGAACAGAAGGGCTGCAAAGGCACCTTTGCCTGCATCGCCAATCAGGGTCATGAATGCCAGACCCTTGCGACCGGTACGCAGAACGTTGGTTGCGCCAATATTGCCCGATCCGATTTTGCGAATGTCCCCAAGACCCGCCATACGTGTCAGAACCAGCCCGAACGGGATGGAGCCCAGCAAATAACCACAAACCGTGGCGATCTGCAGCGACATCAGCATGGCCTTGTAGCCTTCGTCGAGTTCCATATCAGGCGCCTTCCTTGAAGATTTCGCGGCCATCAATCAGGGTGCGCAGAACACGACCCTGTGTAAGGCGACCATCAAATGGTGAGTTTTTCGATTTCGAATGGAACTGATAAGGATCGATTTTCCACGGACGATCCGGATCAAATACCACCAGATCGGCCGGCGTGCCTTCGGCCAATGTTCCGGCACCCTTGATGCGTACTAGTTCTGCCGGAATACGTGTCAGCTTGGTGATGACCTCAAGAAGCGACATGTGGCCGTTGTGGTAAAGTTCCAGTGAAATCGGCAGAAGTGTCTCAAAGCCCACCGCACCGGCAGCAGCCTGTGCAAAGGGCAAGCGTTTGGAATCGGCATCTTGCGGATTATGGTCCGATGCGATGGCATCAATGGTGCCATCGGCCAGTCCGGCCACAATCGCCTGACGATCATCTTCTGAACGAAGTGGCGGGGACAGTTTGGCAAAGGTGCGATAATCCGATACCGAGTTTTCATTCAGCGCGAAATAGAATGGCGCGGTGTCACAAGTCACCTTAAGGCCGCGTTTCTTAGCCTTGCGGATGACTTTGACCGATTCACCTGTCGAAATATGTGCAAAATGAAGTCGACCGCCTGTCATTTCGGCCAAGCGCAAGTCGCGTTCGATTTGCATGACTTCTGCAAGCGGCGAAACACCTGACAGACCAAGGCGGGTGGCAAGCTCGCCACTATTCATCGAAGCCCCCGTGGAAAGTTCGGGTTCTTCGGGGTGCTGCACAATCATGCCATCGAAAAAGGCGGAGTAGGACAGGGCCTGACGCAGCAAACGCGCACTGGCGATGGTTTTGACGCCGTCACAGAATGCTACTGCACCTGCCTGATGAAGAAGGCCCATTTCGGTAATTTCCTTGCCTTCGATACCTTTGGAAACGGCACCATAGACAAAGACCTTTGCCAGCCCGACCTTGCGCGCACGGCGTGCGATGAACTCGACACCGGCAACATCGTCAATCACCGGATCGGTATTGGGCAGGGCGATGATGGTGGTAACGCCACCAATGGCGGCTGATTTACCAGCCGTCTCAATGGTTTCCTGATGCTCGAAACCCGGTTCACGGAGCTGGGCGCGCATGTCAACCAGACCGGGGGCCAGGCAAGCGCCGCCAAGATCGATGATCTCGAACCCATCGGGCACAGTATCCTTTGTAATGTCGGAGTCGGATTTGATGATGGTGTCATCTTCGATCAGAAGGCCGCCCGGGCCATCGGTCTGGGCGGCCGGATCAAGAAGGCGAGCATTGATAAGGGCCTTTTTGCCTGCGCCCTTGGCGCGAATAGCGGGGTTCATGCCTGACCTCCCAGCTTTCTGTGGTTCTGCACAAGCAATTCCAGCGCGGCCATACGTACGGCAACTCCCATTTCGACCTGTTCGCGGATCACGGAACGTTCGACGTCGTCGGCGACTTCACTGTCGATTTCAACGCCGCGGTTCATCGGGCCGGGATGCATGATAAGTGCATCGGGTTTGGCATTGGAAAGCTTTGCCCGGTCAAGACCATGGAAATGGAAATACTCGCGCACAGACGGGATAAAGCTTCCTTCCATGCGTTCAAGCTGAAGACGCAACATCATGACGATATCGCAATCCTTCAGTCCTTCTTCCATGTCATGGAAAATCTCGACACCCATGCGGTCAATCTTTGACGGGATAAGGGTTGGCGGAGCGACCAGACGCACACGCGATCCCATGGTGTTGAGCAACAGGATGTTCGAACGTGCAACGCGCGAATGCGCAATATCACCGCAGATCGCAACGTTCAGACGGTGCAGACGTCCCTTGTGGCGACGAATGGTCAGTGCATCAAGCAGGGCCTGTGTCGGGTGCTCGTGGCGACCGTCACCGGCATTCAGAACTGCACAATTGACCTTTTCACTCAGCAGTTTGACAGCGCCACTATCGCCGTGACGAACGACAAGTGCATCGGGGTTCATGGCGTTCAGCGTCATGGCGGTATCAATCAGGGTTTCACCCTTTTTGACCGAGCTGGTCCCGACCGTCATGTTGATGACATCCGCGCCCAGACGTTTGGCGGCAAGCTCAAACGATGTCAGCGTGCGGGTGGAGTTTTCGTAAAACAGATTAACAACCGTGGCACCTGCCAGAATATTGCTGGTCTTGTCAGCAGAACGGTTCTTTTCCGCGTAATGCTGTGCCCGATCAAGAATAAGGGTGATTTCCCCGGGGGTGAGACCCTCGATGCCGAGGAGGTGTGGGTGCGGATAGTGATCCGCCGCTGGTCCCATGACGCTCATGGCGTTGCACATTTCCCTTGGATGGTCTGGAAAAATTTTCGCGCGGAGCATAGCGAATTGCCCCTGTCACGAAAAGTTAAATATTCCAAACCTTGCCCCGAAGATGCGAAGGTTCTCCTGACTGATCGGTCAGGTTTTCGGCGTGGTCAAGAATTGTGAGACCGGTTAAACCACATGCATCAGGACGGCGATGATCGGCATGGTGATGATGGCAACAAGTGTGTGAACGGTGATGATGCTGGCCATCATTTGGGCATCGCCGCCCATCAGGCGGGCAAGAACATAGGCGCTGGCCGAACAGGGAAGGGCGGCATAAAGCACTACTGCCGCGCTCTCGATTGGGGGCAATCCCAGGGCAAAGCAAAGTCCGGCGGCAATTGCCGGGCTGATCGCAAGCTTGCCGAAGGTCGATATGCCAACCGGAACCCCGACATTGCGTGCGGCCTTAAGATCAAGCCCGGCGCCGACCGCAAGCAGGCCGATTGGCAGTGCGGCACGCCCAAGAACTTCAAGGAACGGGCCGATCACAGGGGGTAAACCGATACCTGAAACATTGAAAAGGCTGCCCAAAACGCATGCCATCAGTAACGGGTTTTTGCAAACATCGCGCAACAGCGATAGCAAGCCGGGTGTTCGGTCATTGTCCCCCCAATGGGCGCAGGCCAGAACCGATATGACATTCACGGTCGGAACAACCAGTGCCACACAAAGCGCTGTAACCGTCAGTCCGGATGTTCCAAGAAGGGCGGCTGCAACCGCAAGACCAATATAGGTGTTGGGGCGTATAGCCCCCTGAACCAGCGATGAAAATGCCGCCGGGCTGACCTTTAGAACCGGCTTCAGTACCATGATCAGGACTGTGCAAATCGCAATGGTTCCAAGCATTGCGCTGGTGATCCCGAAAAGTGGCAGGCTGCCAAGGTCGGCCTTGGCGGTATTGGAAAACAGCAAGGCTGGAAAGGTAACAAAATAGGTCAGTTTCTCTGCGCCCGGCCAGAATGTATCAGGCAGGAATCGCCGTTGGCGAAGCACATAGCCCAGAACGATCAGGGCAAATGTTGGCAAAAGGGCGGACAGAATGGCGATCATTAAAAGACCTGCTGGCTTAATGTGTGCCGGGTGCATTTCGGTTTGAAAGGCCCGCTGCTAGCTTATGTTTTCCGATAAAAATGCAATCGCTGCAAGCGATTGGGCTAGATGACTTTAATTCACCTGCGACCCGGTTGTTCTTTGTTGAGCAATCAGAATGTGATAGTCAGCACATCTATAAGGGTGCCCTCGTTGTAAAGTGCCAGGGCTGCTAAAACAAAAGGGGACGCTATGTCGCGCGCAATCGACCATTTGGTTCTATGTGTGAATGATCTTGATGCGGCGATTGCTGCCTATTCCCTGCTCGGTTTTACCGTGACGCCCCGTGCCATTCATCCGTTCGGGACCGGCAATGCGCTGATCCAGCTTGATGGTATGTATATTGAGCTGCTTGCCGTGGTGGATCCCGGTAAGATTGCCGAAACCGATTTGTCGGCGCCGTTTTCCTTTGCGATCTATAATCGTGATTATCTACGCCATCGTCAGGGCATGTCGATGCTGGCACTGCAATCACGCGATGCAGAAAAGGACCGCGAGGATTTCATTGCTGCCGGTGCTGCAGTTCCGCCGGTATTTCACTTTGAACGTGACGCCCGGACTCCAGATGGTGACACGGTTGGCGTGGCATTCTCCTTGGCCTTTGCAAATCATCCGTTGCTGCGCAATGCGGTTACATTTGTTTGCCAGCATCGCCACCCGCCACAGAATTTCTATTTTCCGCAATATCAGACGCATGCCAATGGTGCAAAGGCGATTGGCAAGGTAATGTTAAGCCATTGGGCGGCGGATGCAGTACGTGATTTCTATGAAGCAATCAGGATCGATCATCTGATTGAAGCCCTTCACAGCGATGAATTGATTGCAAAATACGGCTTTGATGACCCTGAATTCTCAACAGACGGATTTGCCGGTTTCGAGCTGATTGTCGAAGATATCAGCAAGATTGCAGACGCTGCATTGTCCCTTGGGGCGGTTCAGAAGAAGGGGCAACTGATCCTGCCGCCATCGAAGTTCTTTGGCCTGATGGTTGTTATCAAATCCAGATAAAAAAAGCTGCCTGAATGAACAGGCAGCTTTTTAAAATCATTAGATGATCAGGACGAGGATATCAGTCTTCGTCGCCGTCAAACTCGTCTTCATCGGGTTCCGCGTTTTCACCCGGATCGGTATGACGGTTAAGGTGATCAAGTGCGCCCTGCAGGATATAGGCAGCTGCCGTTTTATCGACGACTTCCGCACGACGTTTGCGGGTCATGTCGACTTCCTCGATCAGGATACGCTCGACCGCGTTGGTAGAAAGACGTTCGTCCCACATCAGTACCGGCAGGTCGATGTATTTTTCCATCTCGTCGATAAAGGCGTAAACGCGATGGCAGGCCTTGCCGATCGAACCATCCAGTTCGCGCGGGAAGCCAATGACGATGCCACCAACATTCTGCTTGGTAATTATCGACGATAGCTGTGCGATATCGCGGGTAAATTTCTTCCGCGAGATCAGCTCATAAGGTGAAGCGATCTGCAGCCCGACATCTGAAAGGGCCACGCCAATGGTTTTGGTGCCAAGGTCCAGGCCCAAAACGCGCGCTGCTGGTGCTAAAAACCGCAGCAATTCCTGAGTATCATTGCAAATCATGGCGACCTTATAGGCGGGTTGATTGTAAAACACCAGCCGAATTGCCGGTTGAAGGACGCAATTCAGGCATGCCCGATTGTAACGTCATTTGCGGATCGTTGCGGGCATTTTTGACCTTGATGGCGATATTGGATAGCGGTGATTGCAGATGTCGCACCTTTAGGGCGTTTGCGGGCCTTGCGATAGGGGCGGCAGGGTGCTAGTTTCCGCGCTGTAATTCAAGTTCTGGCAGATGAAATGTCTGCCGGGTTTTTTGTCATTCCTTAAGAGAGACTTTCATCCATGTCGTCTTTGGATAAGGAAACAGTTCGCCGCATTGCCTATCTGTCACGTATCAACGTGTCCGAAGAAGGTCTTTCCGAACTGGCGGGAGATTTGACCCGTATCCTCGATTTCGTCGAGGAACTGCAAGAAGTTGATGTCGAGGGTTGCGACCCGCTGACGTCGGTTGCCGATCTCACCCTGCCGCTGCGCAAGGACGAAGTCACCGATGGCAACATCCAGCAAAAAGTGCTGTCGAACGCACCGATGACCGATGCTGGCTGTTTTGTTGTGCCCAAGGTGGTTGAATAATGACTGATCTGACAAATCTGACGCTTGCAGAAGCCCGCGACGGGCTTGCAAAAGGTGATTATACCTCGGTCGAGCTGACCGAAGCACACCTGAAATCGATGGAAGCGCATCGCAATCTGAACGCTTACATCACGGAAACCCCGGAAAAAGCCATCGAGATGGCCAAGGCATCCGATGCCAAGCGCGCCAAGGGCGAAGCTGGCAAAATGGAAGGCCTGCCGATTGCGATCAAGGACCTGTTCTGCACCGAAGGTGTTCAGACCACGGCGGCTTCGCACATCCTCGAAGGTTTTAAACCGGAATATGAATCTACCGTCACCCGCAATCTTTTTGACAACGGTGCGGTCATGCTCGGCAAGGCCAACCTTGACGAGTTTGCCATGGGGTCTTCGAACACGTCGTCCTATTACGGCAATGTGATCAACCCCTGGAAGGGCAAAGACGGCAAGGATCTGGTGCCGGGCGGATCATCTGGTGGTTCGGCGGCAGCTGTGGCTGCCAACATGGCGCTTGCAGCCACCGGTACCGATACTGGTGGTTCGATCCGTCAGCCGGCATCCTATTGCGGCATTGTTGGCCTGAAACCGACTTATGGTCGTTGCTCGCGCTGGGGCATTGTTGCCTTTGCGAGCTCGCTTGATCAGGCTGGTCCGATGACCAAAACCGTTCGTGACGCGGCAATCATGCTGGGTTCGATGGCGGGCCATGATGCCAAGGACAGCACGTCAGCTCCGATGGCGGTTCCTGATTTCGAAGCAGCCCTTACCGGCGACATTCGCGGCATGAAGATCGGTATCCCGAAAGAATACCGTGTCGATGGCATGCCCGAAGAAATCAGCAAGCTTTGGGATGACGGCGTTGCCATGCTGCGTGATGCAGGTGCCGAAGTGGTCGATGTATCGCTTCCGCACACCAAATACGCGCTTGGCACCTATTATATCGTTGCCCCGGCAGAAGCATCGTCGAACCTTGCACGGTATGACGGCCTGCGTTACGGCCAGCGTATCATGGATGAAGGCGACAGCCTTGACGACATGTATATGAAGTCGCGCGCAGCAGGCTTCGGCAAGGAAGTCCAGCGCCGTATCATGATTGGTACCTATGTGCTGTCGGCTGGCTACTATGATGCCTATTACAACAAGGCGCTTAAAGTCCGTCGTCGTATCTATGAAGACTTTGCTCACGCATATTGGAAAGTCGATGCGATCCTGACCCCAACGGCTCCGTCGGCTGCCTTTGCAATCGGTGAGAACGAGGGCGATCCGGTCAAGATGTATCTGAATGACGTCTTTACGGTTCCGGCAAGCCTTGCGGGTCTTCCGGGCCTTTCGCTTCCGACCGGCCTGTCTTCCGAGGGGCTCCCGCTTGGCCTGCAGCTGATTGGCAAGCTGTTTGATGAAGAAACCGTTCTGCGTGTTGGTGGTGTGCTCGAAAGTGCCGCCAACTTCACCGCAAAACCGTCCGGGCTGGAGGGTTAATCCATGACCTATGTGATTGAAGGTTCGACCGGCCCGTGGGAAATCGTTGTCGGTCTGGAAGTTCACTGTCAGGTGATTTCCGAATCCAAACTGTTTTCCGGTGCCTCGACCAAGTTCGGCAATGATCCGAACACCAATGTCAGCCTCGTTGACGCAGCAATGCCGGGCATGCTTCCGGTTGTGAATGCAGCATGCGTCCGTCAGGCGGTTAAAACCGGTCTGGGTCTTAAGGCCAAGATCAACAAGGAAAGCGTTTTTGCCCGCAAAAACTATTTCTATGCCGATCTGCCGCAGGGCTATCAGATTTCGCAGTTTGACAAGCCGATTGTCGGCGAAGGCACGATCATTCTTGATATGCCCGATGGTTCGACCAAGGCCGTGGGCATCGAACGTCTGCATCTTGAACAGGATGCCGGCAAGTCGATGCATGATCAGGACCCGAAATATTCGCATATCGACCTGAACCGGTCGGGTGTCGCGCTCATGGAAATCGTTTCCATGCCGGATATCCGCACCCCGGAAGAGGCGGGCGCGTACCTCACCAAACTGCGTGCGATTGTACGTTATCTTGGTACCTGTGACGGTAACATGAACGAAGGTTCGATGCGTTGCGATGCCAACGTTTCGGTCCGTCGTCCGGGCGAGCCGTTCGGCACCCGTTGCGAGATCAAGAACGTCAACTCCATCCGCTTTGTGATGCAGGCGATTGAAATCGAAGCAAAACGCCAGGTCGAAGTGATCGAGGGCGGCGGCGAAATCGTTCAGGAAACCCGCCTGTATGATCAGCGTCTGGGTGAAACCCGTTCGATGCGTTCCAAGGAAATGGCACATGATTACCGCTATTTCCCGGATCCGGATTTGCTGCCGCTTGTTTTCGATGATGCATTCATCTCGGAAATCGAAAAAGAGCTGCCGGAACTCCCGGACGAGAAAAAAGCCCGCTTCATGCGTGAAAACGGCCTGTCGGCTTATGATGCCGGTGTGCTCGTTGCTGAAAAGGAAAAGGCTGATTACTACGAAGTCGTTGCCAAGGGCCGTGATGGCAAACTGGCGGCGAACTGGGTGATCACCAACCTGTTTGGCGCACTGAACAAGGCAGAAGTCGGCATTGCAGACAGCCCGGTTTCGGCTGAAAACCTTGGCAAGCTGATCGATCTTATTTCCGATGACACCATTTCTGGCCGTATCGCCAAGGATGTCTTTGAAATCATGATCGAAACCGGCGGTGATCCTGAAAAGATCGTCGAGGAAAAAGGTCTGAAACAGATCACAGATACCGGTGCGATTGAAACGGCAATTGACGAAGTCATTGCTGCGAACCCGGACAAGGTAGAAGAAATCCGTGCGGGCAAAGACAAGATGTTGGGCTGGTTTGTTGGTCAGGTCATGAAATCCACGGGTGGTAAAGCCAACCCGGGCATGGTCAACAAGATGCTTCGCGATAAAATCCTCGGCTGATTGAGGATCGAAAGCAAATAGATGAAGAAGCCCCGCAATTTGCGGGGCTTCTTTTGTTTGGAATGCGAGACAGAAAGGGGAAATATTGCTGACCGTTCGTTTCTTGTGCATAGTACCTGAAATCACAATTTCACGGTGAGTTAATGACTTCTTCTGAAAAGCGTTCTTTCCTTGCACGGGTAAGGGCGGCTTTGCCCGACTTGCATCCGGCGGAGCGCCGCCTGGGTGAGTTTGTTTGTGACTTTCCAGGGGAGCTTGCAAGCTACTCAGCTCAGGAATTAGCACAGCTCGCAAACGTCTCGAAGGCGACGGTTTCTAGGTTCGTGCGGCGTGTTGGCTATGAGAATTACGAAGCGGCCAGGTTGCATGCAAGGATTGAGCGGCGAACAGGCTCAAGACTGTTTCTTGGCGGTCACGGCGAGAATTCGGAAGAAGCATCTCTTGCGTCAAGCATTGCTCAGAACAAGGAAAACCTTGATCGAACGTTCGTTACTATTTCTCAGGTGGAAGTAGATGATGTCGCTTCATCGTTGCTGTCAGCACGCAAAACTTGGGTTTTTGGTTTCCGAGCCAGTCATCCATTCGCCAGTTATTTGCAGTGGCAATTAATACAGGTCATCGAAAACATCGTTGCTCTCCCACGGGGTGGTGAGACGCTAGGAGAGCACCTTGTTAGTGTCAAGCCAGAGGACTGTGTGATCGTCTTCGGATTAAGGCGCCGGATACCCCAGTTGAGCCAGATTATTGATCATTCTGTTCAGACGGGGGCGAAGGTTCTTTACCTCACTGATGAGGGGGAAGACTTCAACAAAAGCGCAACCTGGCATTTTCGTTGTCAGACACAGGCTACCGGGCCCTTGTTCAGTCATGTTTCGGTCATGGCGGTTTGTCACTATCTCTGCATGCGTACTATAGAACTGGCAAAGGCCGATGGCAGAAGCCGGTTGCGTTCGATAGAGACGTTGAACGAAAAGCTTGGCGAACTTTAATTCGCCCAATAAATAGACAGTAAATTTGGCTTCGCACAAAAAATAATCATGCGATTGGTGTTTTTTTTATGCAGCACCCTTCCGGAGAGTGCGGATATTGCATGAAAATATAAGAAACTATGGTTTCATATAAAACTGGCATGAAATTTGTATCGTCATGTTCGAGCTTGGTGGTGCCTGTGCTTTTGCGCAGGTCGTGAACGGGAGGGGGGAATTTCCTTCGTTCACCCATAGTTGTTGGCTCTGTCATGCGGGCAGACGGTGTTCTGACCGCACATTGCGAAGGAAATGGATATGCGTATGTCGAAACACATCTTGATGGTTATTGGCTTGGTAGCCGCGTCAGTCGTGCCTGCTTCCGCTGAGACGCTTTCACTTAAAGTCATGGGGCAACCTGCTGGTTCAGGTCTTATTGCCAACAACAAAGAAAAACCGTTCTTTGAAAACCTTGCCGCTAACACAGGAATTGATGTGGCGGTTGCCTATAGCCCAGTGGACGTAACCGGCATTCCGGACTCAGATGGATTGCGCGTTCTGAAGTCAGGACTGTTTGATATCGTCTCAATTCGTGGTCCTCAGGTCAGCCGCGACGAACCAAGTGTTCTTGGTCTTGATCTGGTCGGTTTGAATACGACATTTGCGGCTGGCCGCAAGAATACGGACGCATTCAAAAACTATGTCGATGGCAGAATTCAGGAACAATTCAACGCCAAACTGCTTGGTGTTTGGCCAGCTGGACCGCAGGTTATTTTCTGTAAACCGGAAATTACCGGGCTTGATGACCTGAAGGGTCTGAAGGTGCGCGTCGGGGATCAGAGTGCAGCCAACTTTATCGCCGGGCTTGGGGCAACTGGTGTGCCAATGCCGTTTGGTGAAGTTCAGCAGTCGTTGTCTCGTGGTGTTGTTGATTGCGCCATTACCGGACCAGCGTCTGCCAACGCAGCTGGCTGGCCAGAAGCAACGACAACCGTATTGCCGTTGGCCCTTCAGCTTGCCATCAACGGCTATGCCATAAATCTCGATACCTGGAAAAAAATGACCGCGGACGATCAGTCGAAACTTGAAGGCGCAGTAACGGCGCTTGTCGATGAAATATGGGCTTACTCGGAAGAGCTGTACGACGACTCAATGCGCTGCAATACCGGTGTAGAGCCGTGCGAGCAGGGCAAACCATACAGCCTTAAGGAAGTCCCTGTTCTAGACAGTGATATTGCCGTGGTCGCAAAGGCCGTTGGTGAAAAGTCGCTACCGGTTTGGGCCGAACAATGTAATGCCATGTCACCGAGCTGCGAAGCGGAGTGGCGTGCAACAATTGGTAAGAATCTCGGCCTGTAACGCGATATCTCACAAAGGGGAAGTGCGATGAATTTTTATGGAAAGGTTGCCGGAACGGCATTTGGCATCGTGATGATATTTCTGTCGATCACAATTACTGCCGAAACCCTTTTACGGAAATTTTTAGCCTTCTCCCTTGGTGGGGTGGATGAGCTAAGCGGTTATGCAGTTGCGATTTGCGCACCTTTGGCTTTTACCGTGGCCCTGATCCACAACGCCCATATCAGAATCAATATCCTGCAAAACAGATTGCCGGTCGCCGGGCAGGCCATCGTGAATTTGGTAGCGTCCGTGATGATGAGCGTTCTTGCGATTTATCTTGTCTATTTTTCTATTCGCACGGTCATCGATACCGCGACCTATAACTCAATCGCGCAAACGCCATGGGCGACGCCCCTGATCTATCCGCAATCTATCTGGGTGTTCTCGATGGCGATGTTTGCCTTGGCTGCGATCGCTCTATCGATCGGGGCGGCAAGATTGCTGCTAAAACGGGATTGGCAGGGGTTGGTTCGTCATTTCGGTCCAGAGACAGTTCAGTCTGAACTTGTTTCAGAGCTCAATGACCTTCAACAACGGATGCAGAGAGAAAAAGTATGAGTATTGTGCTTGTCGGTGTCGGGTTTGCGGCAATGTTGGCCTTGATGTTTCTCAGTATTCCGGTAGCGATCGCCATTGTTATCGTTGGAGCATTGGGCGGATATCTGATGTTTGGTATGCCAATGGTGGAAATCATGGGGGGCGTCGTGTGGGCAAGCCTCAATTCGCCGTCAATGCTGGCAATACCTTTATTCATGCTGCTGGGAGAGCTGCTTCTGCGAAGTGGTATTGCTGACAGGATGTTTGAAACGCTTGCGGTTTGGTTTGATAGGTTGCCAGGCGGACTTCTCCATACAAATATTGCGACCTGTACGTTGTTTTCGGCGACTTCTGGATCATCCGTTGCGACTGCGGCGACAGTGGGGTCGATCGCGCTTCCGGCTTTGCATGAACGGAAATACCCGGTGAAACCGTCGCTTGGCACATTGGCGGCAGGTGGCACGCTCGGCATTCTGATACCACCCAGTATCAATCTTCTGGTTTATGGATCTCTTGCCAATACTTCAGTCGGGCAGTTGTTCGCTGCTGGTGTGCTGCCGGGACTTCTTTTGGCTAGTCTTTTCTCCTTGTATGTGATTGTTGTTCATCGCAACGCCAATCCCGTTACCCAGAATGAACGTGTCCCATTGCGCGAAAAGCTCAAATCGCTGATCCATTTGATTCCGGCTGTTGTTATTTTTGTGGTTGTGATGGGTAGCATTTATGGGGGACTTGCAACTCCGACTGAATCTGCTGCTCTTGGGGTCGTAATAGCCTTAGGATTTGTTTATTGTAGCGGAAGGCTTGACTGGGAGTTGTTTGTTAATTGCTCGCTTCACGCGGCAAAAACGACCGGGATGGTTGTCTTGGTGCTGGCTTGTGCTCTGTTGTTAAATGTGACCATTTCAATGCTTGGTGTGACGCAGGCCGTAACCAATTGGATCGTATCATTTGAGCTTGAGCGCCTTACCTTACTGTTTATTCTTATCTGCTTTTACATCGTCCTCGGGGCATTTCTTGACGCAATGTCCATGCTGGTCTTGACTGTGCCAATTGCACTGCCAATGGTAACGGCGGTCGGCGTCGATCCGATTTGGTTTGGTATATTCATTGTAGTCATGTGCGAGATTGCCCTTATTACGCCGCCTGTTGGCATGAACCTTTTTGTTGTCGAGGGCGTACGTGTAGACAATGGTAGTTTTAGCGACGTAATTTCTGGGACGCTTCCGTTTGTCGCGATCATGATCGGTGTGGCGATCATGTTTGTTGTCTTCCCCGAGTTTGTCATGTGGCTACCAAATATGGTGGCGAACTGATCATGCAGACTAGTTCCATCTCGCCACAACGACGCATTCTTGTCATCAATCCAAATACCAATCCAGAGGTCACAGCGCGCGTTCGGTTGGCAGTAGACGGCAGTGCACGGTTTGATAGTCATATTGAGGTCGTAAATCCCCTTGAAGGGCCGTTTTCGATTGTGACAGCGCAGGACCGAGAGACAGCAAAGGAGCAAGTGCTCGATATCGCAGCCAAGACCATGAGCGATCCTTTTGACGCTTATATCCTGGCGTGCTTCGACGACTTTGCTGTTGATGAAGTAGCTTTTGCGACAGGTCGTGTGACGATTGGTATGTGTGAGGCAGGTATGCTTGCGGCAAGCAGGATTGCGCCGACTTTCTCTATCGTTACGACGGTCAAAAGCGCGGTGCAAGGGATCGTCGAGCTCACTAAGAAATACGAAGTTGATAAAGTTTCGCTCGTCCGAGCTGCAGATATAAGTATCGAAGATGCCGCAGCTTTCGGGCAGACATCGGAATGTCTCGATAAGGCCATACAGAGTGCGATTGACGATGATCACGCGCAGGCAATACTTCTGGGATCCGGGGCGCTGGCCGGGTATGGGGACGAATTATCTTTCAGGTTCGGTGTGCCTTTTGTGGATGGGGTGTCCGAGGCAGTGAAGCTTGCTGAACAACGAGTAGTTTTATCCAGAAACTACTGACCAGAGTATTGCAGTAATATGGGTATGGCAAAGAAAAGCCGCCTGCATCAATACGATGCAGGCGGCTTCGACGTTCGGGTGGGGGACACGAACGTTGCTATGTCGTTTAGTGCGTTTCCGATGCCGGATAGCCAGCATCGGTGATTGCCGCAATCAGTGCATTGACGTCTGGGTTTCCGGAAACGGCGACTTCGCCTGCCTCCAGATCAACGGTCGCGCCGTCAACGCCGCTGACTTTGGTTGCTGCTGCGGTCACGGCACTTGCACAGTGCCCGCAGCTCATTTTTTCGACCTTCAGTTTCACCATCAGATTTCTCCAGAAGTTTGGTGCCTATGGCGCCAGTATGGAGGTTCCAGTAGATGGAAGGTCAAGCGGTTTTATGCAGACAGCAATTTGATAATCTCATCTGCTGTTGCGTCGCTGGATGCGGGATTTTGGCCGGTGACAAGTTTGCCATCGACCACGGCAAAGGGTGCCCACATTTCACCGCGTTCGTAACTGCCGCCCTGCTTTTTGAATTCATCTTCAATTGACAGGGGTACGACCTTTTCAAGGCCGACAGCTTTTTCCTCGTCATTGGTAAAGCCGGTGACACGTTTGCCAGCAACCAGTGGCTTTCCGTCCGCTGTTTTGGCGTTGACCAGTGCCGCAGGCCCATGGCACACGGCTGCAACCGGCTTGTTCTGTGCAGAGAATGCCTCGATCAGGGCAATCGATTTCGCATCAGTGGCAAGGTCCCAAAGCGGTCCGTGCCCGCCCGGATAAAACAGTGCGTCAAAGTCATCTGCGCGCAGCCCATCAAGGGTTACGGTGCTTTCAAACGCCTGTTTGGCCGCGTCGTCTTTTTCGAAGCGTTCGGTTGCCTCTGTCAGGGCATCGGGAACCAGACTGTTGGGATCAAGTGGCGGTTTCCCGCCCTTTGGGGAAGCCAGGGTAATTGTCGCTCCGGCGTCGATGAAGCGAAAATAGGGGGCAGCCAGTTCTTCAAGCCATATGCCGGTCTTGTGACCGGTGTCGCCCATCTGGTCGTGGGATGTCGTGATCATCAGAATACGCATCAAATCCTCCATGCGTTGAATTCATTTGCCCTGATAGTAACTGGCTGACAAAATTTGCGTTAGAATGAATAATTGAACAGATTGTCAAATTTATTGAGCATATAATATGTCGGCACTTGATGAAGTCAGAGCAATGATGATTTTTGCCCGAGTGGTCGAAGAGGGCGGGTTTTCAGCAGCTGCGCGCAAGATGGGGCTTAGCCGGGCCGCAATATCGCATCAGATCCGTCAGCTCGAAGCCAAGCTGGGGGTGCCATTGTTGCGTCGAAGTACACGAACTTTCAGCATCACCGACGCGGGGGCACGTTATTATGACAGTTGCCGAACCATCATGCTTGAAGCCGAAGCCGCACGCAAAAGGGTCGAAGAATTGCGTGACGAGCCGGTTGGCAAAATCTCGATAACCTCGTCAGTTCATCTCGGGACGTTACGTATCGTTCCAATCCTGAACCGTTTCCGGCAGCAATATCCCGGCGTGGCAATCGATGTGCATCTGAGTGACGATGTCGTTGATCTGATTGGAATGGGCATTGATATCGGTATTCGGTCTGGGCCGTTGAAAAGCTCCGAACTTAAAAGCTTCAAGCTTTATCAAACGCGCCGCATCGTTGCCGCAAGCCCGGAATATCTTGCGCGGGCAGGGTGTCCGGACAGTATCGAAGAACTGGCCAACCATGAATGGGTCATGTATAGCCGGATGCCCGAAACGCTTGCGATGATGTGTGACGGATCAGAACAGAAGGTGCGGGTGAACGGGAATGTCCGGGTCGACAATGCGACGGCACGATTGCAGTTCCTGCGCGGGGGGCACGGGCTTGCCGTTGTTCCGTTCTGCGATGTTCAAGATGAAGTAACCACGGGCGATCTGGTCTGGGTCTTGCCTGATTGTACTCTTCCGGATTTACAGGTTTATGCGGTTTATCCAACTGGCGTGACCCGCAGTGCCAAAGTCCAGTCATTGTTGGAATTCATGCGTCGGGAATTGCGAGATATTGATATTTCGCGGAATGCCTGATGACATCCTTATCACCATATTGATCAATCGCACATGATCGGCTATGTCCCATTGACGACTTTCGGGGGAGATCCATGGCCAATCTGTTTTTTTACTATTCGTCGATGAATGCGGGCAAGTCGACCACACTGCTTCAGGCAAGCTTCAACTACCGTGAACGCGGCATGGAAACCCTTTTGCTGACTGTGGCATTTGACAACCGTTTCGGTGAAGGCAAAATTGCATCGCGTATCGGCCTTGAAGCCCCGGCATTGCTGTTTGATGCTGACACGGATATGTGCGAATTGATCTTTGCTCAGATGGAAAAGGGCAAGGTTGACTGTGTTCTGATCGATGAAGCCCAATTCCTGAGCAAAAAACAGGTCTGGCAACTTTCCGATATTGCCGACAAGCACAATGTTCCGGTGCTGTGTTATGGCATTCGAACTGATTTCCAGGGCGAGCTTTTCGAAGGTTCAAAATGGCTTCTGGCCTGGGCGGACAAGCTCAATGAACTCAAGACCATTTGTCATTGTGGCCGCAAAGCCGGCATGGTGCTGCGTGTTGATGAAAACGGTGATCCCGTTCGTGAAGGGGCGCAGGTCGAAATCGGTGGCAATGACCGCTATGTGCCGGTCTGCCGTCGCCATTTCAAGGATGCAATGGAAAGCTGAATTCCGACTGGTTTGACGGATTACTCAGTTGGCCAATAGCGGCGCTATTTCCGGTGCAAGCAGGCTATAGGCAACAAGCCACATCACGGTGCATGTGAGCCCGTCGACGATCTTCCAGGTGATCGGGCGTGCGACATAAGGGGCAAGCCAGGCGGCACCCAGGGCAATGGCAAAAAACCAGACAAAGCTCGCACTCATGGCACCCAGGGCAAATCCAATGCGCTCATCTGCCGGAAACTGGCCGCCAATGCCTCCAAGCATCACAACCGTATCAAGGTAGACATGCGGGTTTAAAAGCGTCACTGCGAGGGTCGCAGACAGAACTGCTTTCCAGCCTTTTTTCGCCTGCGCATCCTCAGACAGGGTTTCTGTTTCAAACAGGCGCTTTAGCGCACCAAACCCGTACCAGATCAGGAATCCACCACCACCCCAGGCAGCGATTTTGGTCAGGATGGGGTAGGCGGCAATCAGCGTTCCAAGCCCTGCGACGCCCGCCGCAATCAGTATCGCGTCGCAAAGCGCACAGACCAGTGCCACCAGAACAGGATGGTGGCGGCGCAACCCCTGTCCAAGGACAAAGGCATTTTGCGCGCCAATCGCGATGATCAATCCACCGCCAAGGCCAAATCCGGTCACAAAGGTCAAAAGCATTCTGGCAATCCGTTGATGAGTGATGCGCCAGTGATAGCAATTTTTTGAAATAAGAAAATCGAATTATGATAAAGTACCATTAGAAAAAATAATGGTAGAGATATGCTTGATTATAAACTTCTTGAAGCAAGCGCAGAGGTCATTCGTCACGGCAGCTTTGAAAAGGCGGCGCGTGAGCTTGGATTGACGCAATCTGCGATATCCCAGCGTGTAAAACTGCTTGAAGAACGTTTGGGGCAACCGGTCATTATTCGCGCCAAACCGATTGCGGCGACGGCTGCGGGGCAAAGGTTACTTCAACATTATCAAAGTGTTCGCCTGCTCGAGCAGGAACTGCTTGATGAATTGCCTGACATTCAAAGTGATGGCGGCTATGGGCAAATTGCGCTGGCCGTCAATGCAGACAGCCTGGCGACCTGGTTTGTCGATGTGCCAAAACATCTGTTTGAACAACTTGGCCTGCTTGTTCATCTGGCGGTCGGGGATGAATCGCTTAATCACACAGCCCTGCAGGACGGAACGGTGTTAGGCGCGGTCAGCATGCGTTCAACGCCCATTCAGGGGTGTCGCGTCCGACCGCTTGGCTTGATGCGATATGTTATGGTTGTCTCGCCTGACTTTAATCAGCGTTATTTTCCAAACGGGGTCACTGCCGAAGCCCTGCGGGCATGCCCTGCGGTGAATTTTTCCGAACATGACGAGCTGCAAAACCAGTTTCTAAAACAGTATTTCGGTCTTAATCCGGGGGAGTTCCCGGCCCACATGGTGCCGAGTTCACAGGGTTTCGTCACGGTGGCCGAGCAGGGCATTGCCTATGCCGTCGTTGAACAGCATCAGGCCGAAGATGCGCTTCGGGCCGGACGACTGATCCGGCCGTGTCCGCATGAAATTGATCGGCCGCTTTATTGGCATCACAAAACCATCCAAAGTAAACTGCTTGATCAGGTAAATGAGATCGTGCTGTCGCAAGCGCGCCGTTTTTTGCCCAAAATTGCGCTGTAACAACGGCATGTCTGATGTCTTTTGGGCGTCGGAGGCACATCGGCTGCGGCCACAGGTTTCACGATGCGATTTGACTTGAAGTCGAAAGTGTCGCTTACTTTGATGGACGAGCCAATTTTGATAACGGTTTGTTTCAACAGGAAAACCATGTCGCGTCGATTGATTGCGTGTGAGCATTGCGACTATCTCCATGTCGAGGAAGATATCCCGGCAGGAAGCGTTGCCTGTTGTGCACGATGCGGATCGCCGCTTTATTCCTCAGAACAGACCCGGTTCGACAAACCGCTTGCCTTTGCGCTGACAGCGCTGCTGCTTTTTGTCATCGCCAATATTTATCCTGTGCTGACCTTCGGGATGGAAGGGCGGGTTGAAACCAATACGCTGGCAAGCGGTGTTTTGACCTTCTGGGATGAAGGTTTTCCGTTTCTGGCGTTCATGGTGGCTGTGACCTCAATTCTTGCGCCGTTGCTTCTGATCGTTGCTCATATCTACGTCCTGGTGCCGATCTGGCTTGATACCAGCTGGCCGGGAATGCAAAAGGTCTGGCGGGTTCTTGCTGTTGTGCGGCCCTGGTCGATGCTTGATGTGTTCCTGATCGGTTTGTTGGTGGCATTGACCAAACTTACCGATTTTGCACAGGTGATTGCTGGACCTGCCTTTGTCGCAATCTGCTGTTTGATCCCGACTGTTCTATTGATGAATGTTTCACTTGATGGTCGGGCAGTATGGCGGCGGATTGCCCCCAAATCGTTGCGTTATCCTGATCAGGATGATCTTAAACCCGTCCATGAAGAAGGCGGTGTCGAAGCACGGCATCACGGACTTCTCAGCTGCCATACCTGTGCGATGGTGGTTATTGAAGACCCGTCGGGCCATACAAAATGCCCGCGTTGCGGCGATGCGGTTCATCAGCGCAAGGCACGTAGTTTGTCTCGGGCCTGGGCGTTGTTATTAACGGCCATTATCCTTTATGTGCCAGCCAATGTGTTTCCGATCATGAAAGTGACTTACCTTGGCAAGTCAGAGGCCGACACAATTCTATCAGGCGTCGCAGCACTGACAGCAGCCGGGGAATGGCCCATCGCAATTGTCGTCTTTACCGCCAGCATTCTGGTGCCGATTGTAAAGATCGTTTTGCTGGGATGGGTGTATCTTGCAACATATCTTGGGCTTTCCGGGCCGCTTAGGGAACGCACGATGATTTACCGGATCACCGAACTTGTTGGACGATGGTCGATGGTTGACGTCTTCATGGTTTCGATTTTGGCTGCATTGGTCAAACTTGGAAACATCGCATCCGTTCACCCCGGATTTGGTGCCGTTGCCTTTTGCGGGGTGGTGATCCTGACCATGGTATCGGCGATGGCCTTTGATCCGCGCCTGATCTGGGATCGCGCAGGCATGCGAACATCCGTGATATCGTTCGGCTCCGACCGCGCTGAAAAACAGGGGACACCGTCATGATTGACGAAAATTCATCTTCATCAGACCCGCGAGCGGCATCGCCCGAGGTCAAAAAAGGATGGGGACGCTTTTCCATTGTCTGGTTGGTGCCATTGGCAGCTTTGATCGTTGGAGGATGGTTATTGTGGCGCGATGTCGTCTCAAAAGGTCCGGAAATCACGGTGACCTTTGAAACCGCAGAGGGGATCGCAGCCGGCAAGACCGCGGTACGTTATCGCGATGTCGATGTGGGGCAGGTGACATCAATCAATCTTGACGACCAACTTGAACACGTGCGCCTGACCATTCGTATGAACGCGGATTTTGCCGAATATCTTACGGACAAGACACGGTTCTGGGTTGTGCGTCCGCGTGTTAGTGCGCGCGGTATTACCGGGTTGGAAACAATTGTATCGGGGGCCTATATCGAAGTGGTTCCAGACGCGTCTGGTGAACGCGCCCGCGCCTTCGAAGGGGAAGAAGAACCGCAATACATTCCCAATAACAAAGACGGAACCCGGTTTGTTCTGAAGGCGGATGAGCTTGGGTCGCTGACGACCGGAACGCCCGTTCTGCTGCGTGGTGTTGAAGTCGGTGAAGTGCTTGAGACCAAGCTTGATGAAGATGCGACGGGGGTATCGGTCCCGGTCTTTATTCGAGAACCGTTTGATGCGCTGGTCAAGCGTAACACACGATTTTGGGATTCCAGTGGTATCGCCCTTGATCTGAATGCAGACGGACTGTCGGTCCGTGCCCAGTCGGTACGGTCGGTTCTTGCGGGCGGCATCAATTTTTATACGCCAGATGACAGCGTAAATGACGAAAGGGCCGAGGCCGACACGATATTCCTTCTGCATGGCAGTCTGGAAAAAGCCGAGTTGCTGGCACAGGGACACAGTCTGAAATATATCCTGTATTTCGACACATCGGTGCGCGGGCTGTCGCGTGGGGCACCTGTGGAATTCAACGGCATTCGTGTGGGCACGGTCGAAAGTGTTGATCTTGAATATGTGATCAATCAGAACATCTTCCGTGTTCCGGTTGTCGTCACAATCGAGCCTGAGCGGGTCCGTCTTGTGGGCGGTAATCTTGATGAGAACGATCCCCAAGCGACAATTGATACACTGGTTGATAATGGCCTTCGGGCGCGCCTGAAGACCGGAAGCTTCATCACCGGACAGCTGTTTGTGGATCTTTCAATGAACCCGGTCACGCCTGCAAGGTATCTGGGCGACGGGAATGGGCAATATCGTGAATTGCCGACCTTGCCACAGAAGCTTGATGAAATTGCCAATTCGCTGAGCAGCCTACTTGAAAAGGTTGAGACTTTCCCGATTGAGGAAATCGGGATCAGGTTGCTGGGTACGGTAGAGGGTATGGAAAATATCGTTACATCGCCCGCGCTGAGTGATGCAATGACGAACCTTAAACAGGCCGCTGCGGGTGTTAGCAGTCTGGTCAATAATCTTGATACCACTGTTCTGCCCGCGACCCAGACCGCACTTGATACGGCCCGCGAAGCCTTGGGCGGGGTGCGTGATATCACCGCTCCGACGTCGCCGCTGCGCTATAATCTTGAACAGGCGCTTAAGGAGCTGAGTGCAACTGCACGGTCCTTGCGTGATCTGACTGAATTCCTGGAACAGAACCCGAGTGCCCTGATCCTTGGGAAAAGTGGCCCGAAGGAGGATGAATGATGCGACAGGTAATCCGAATGCAGTTTCGTAAATGCGCCTTGCTTTTGCTTGCGCCGATCCTTGTTGCCTGTGCATCCCAGTCCGGTACGGATCGCTATTATCTGTTGTCGCCGATGGGGCAGCAGATGGCGTCGCCATCTGCGCAGGCGCCCGTTGTAGGGGTAGGGCCGGTTTCAATCCCCAGCCATCTTGACCGGTCGGTCATCGTGACCCGCAGCAGCGCCAATCGGCTTGAAGTCAATGCAGGTCATCGCTGGGCCGAACCGCTTGATGAAAACATTACCCGTGTTCTGATGGATAATCTTGACCGAACAGGGAAGGTGGCCCGTCTTGAAATTTTCCCATGGACGTCGCGGGATGGCGTGGAACGGCAAATCGTTCTTGATATCGATCGTTTCGAACGTCAGGCGGATGGTAACGTTTTACTGGTTGCGCGCTGGAAACTGGTGAATTTCAAGAACGGGGAAATTATTCAGTCGGCAAAATACAGCAAGATCAGCAAACCTGTGGATTCAACAATTGAGAATACAGTGGTTGCAATGAGTACGCTTTTGTCTGACATGACGACGGAAATTGCATCCCATATCCCTTAGTTCCCCTGTGACGTTGTGTTGTACGTCGCGGATCTATTTTGGAAGTGTGATACTTCCTTTTGCCGCTCTGTAAAACCGTTGCGTTAAGGTCCTGATGTGCAATGAAATCTGGGAATATTGTAAAAGTTCTTGATCAACCTATTGTTTTCACATCCGCAATAGCCTTATAAAGAAGATATAAATATAAAAAAGTGGGACACGCGCCTGACTGCATACCGGCAAGCATATGCCGCCCAAACAGGAAGTTAGGGAGCCAGAGCGCGTCATGTCGGATACGACATTTGAAGTATTGGTTCAGCGAGGGGATCGCTGGATCATCCATTCGACATTCGATGTCGAAAAAGAAGCGGTTTCTGAAGCTGAAAAGGTTCTGAAAACCAAGGTATCTGCCGTACGCGTTGTCCGTAACTGGGAACGCGGCGACGGTCGTCATATTGAAAAGGTTCTTCTGGAAAAAGAAGGGGCTGGCGATAGCGAAGAAGAAGACGTTCGTGTTTCTTCTATCGATGAGGCGCCCCTGTGCGAGACCGATAACGACCTTTTGCAGAAGGAAAGCCGCGCGACCATCAACCGGTTGCTGCGCAAGTATTTCGAACAGGAAATTCTGACTCCTTGCGAGGTAATGTATAATTACCAGAACCTCCGCAAGTTGATGTTCCATGACACCTTGATGCCAACAGCCGTCGACAAGGTTGCGGGTCTGCACGCCAAGGCGACGGATGGCGACCATATCGAGGCGATGAATAATCTTCATGGTGCGATCGAGCAATTGTCTGCGCGCGCCCGTGAAGTTGAAAAGGTTGATCTTCCTGCATTCGAAGACGCGACGATATCGGAAGTTCGTGACGAAATCCGCCGCCTAAATCTTGCCGAAGATACCGATTTCCTGACCATGGTTGCCCTGACGCGTGTGTTGTCCTCAACACGAAACTGGGTGGGCAAGCTTGATCTCGCGCTCAAGGTCAAGGGCGATGAAAAGGACGAAGCTGCTCGCAAGATGCTTGATGATGTGATCGCAGATATTCTGGGATCACCGGTGGCGCTCAAAGACCTTTTGGGCAGCTCGCGCAGTTTTGGCGAGGCTGTGACCTTGCACATCGATCTTGCTCTTGGTCGGGCAAAGGGTAACCGCGGGGCAGCGGACGATATTCTCGAACTGTTGAATCCTCTCTTTGGTTCAGGACTTCTCACGACCAGTCAGGAAACGATGTTTGACTACATCGTTCGCGAACTGCGCAGCGCAAATAGTCTGACACGTCATGAAGGTGACCCGGATCCGCTGGTTGGCATTCTTGATCGCCTGATTACCGAACAGGGCGTGATTTATGGCACGCCAATGGTCGAAGCCATCGCCGAGCGTGGCGCACGGTTGCGCAATGTTGGCGGCCCGCGCGCTCTGATCGAGGGTGTTGAAGAAATCAACGGACGCCTCATTCCGAACTATCGCAAACTGACATGGCTTATTGCCGTCGCCAATAGCGGCATTGTGGAAGATTTCGGAGATGAGCTGTTGGTCATGATGCTCGACGCCGTCAAGGATATGCGGGCGTTGCGTGCATTCTGTGATCCGGAATCCAAACCGCGCGACAAGATGGCCACGGTCAAGCATATGAATGACATGCTTAGCACCAGCAATTTGCCGGACGACCAGAAATCGCAGATTGGTGAAAAGCTTGATGACGGGCTGGCCGAATATCTTGTGCGTGAAAAGGTTATCGAGCGTATTGATAATCCGTCGCTGCATCTGCGCAAGCGCGCCTACATGCTTGTCCAGTTCTGTTCAAGCGGCGTTCTGATCGAAGGCAAGTCGGCAGCCATGGCCCGAAAAAGGGTGGTGGGATATCTCAAGCAGCCGAACTTTACCGACAAGCTGGTGGATGACATCAGTGATATGACAGCCAAGGAAGGCACGATCCGCGATTTTTATGCCTTGTTGCAACGAAGCGGTTTCTAGCAACCATTCGATGATATTTTCGTTCTGAGTTCAAAAACACCCCACGAAAGCCATTTGGCAAAATTCGTGGGGTGTTTGTCATTGTTGCCAAATTTCTTTTGCGGCATTCTTGGCTATGTACCAAGGAGATGCCCGATGTCCGAAACTGATACCCACCAGCGACTGGTCGTTTGTCACGCTTATGAGCGTGTCATGAGCCTTGATGTCGTCGGACCGCTTCAGGTGTTTGGTTCAGCAAATGACGAATTGGTCAGAACCGGACGCAGCGCATCCTACGCGGTGCAGGTGGCGGCTGACCAGCCGGGACCAGTCAGGACTTCATGCGGTGTGCAGCTATATGCTGACTGTGCTTGGCGAACGCTTGATCTGACACAGGTCGATACGTTGTTTGTGCCAGGTGGAGACGGTGTTGCGAGGTTTTTCAAGGATCAGGAGTTCCTTGACTGGCTAAGGCACGCAGAGCAAACCATACCGCGGCTTGGATCGGTTTGCTCCGGTGCTTTGATCCTTGCTGAGGCAGGCGTTCTTGACGGGCGTATGGCCACGACCCACTGGTCGCGCTGTGACCAAATGATGCGGGATTATCCATCTATCCATATGATGGGGGATCGCCTCCATAGCTATGATCCGACCGGACTTGATGGTGACCCGCATGTTTTTACCTCTGCAGGGGTGACGGCGGGCATAGATCTTGCCCTGGCAATTGTCGAAGCCGATCATGGCCGGTCACTGGCATTGTCTGTTGCGCGACGTCTTGTGATGTTTCTTAAACGTCCGGGGGGGCAGGCGCAATTTAGCGCCTACCTGACCCCTGAAGGCGGGGTAACAACGCGCTTGGCAGGGTTGCTGGAATGGTTGCCGGTTAACCTTGCTGCGGATCTGTCACTTGAAGTACTTGCTGATCGTGCGGGCATGACGCCACGGACATTTTCGCGGGTTTTTTCGCGGGATCTGGGAATGAGCCCGGCGCGCTATGTTGAACGCATCAGGGTCGAGGCCGCCCGCGCATTGCTTCAGGACGAAACGATCAGTATTTCGCGCGTGGCGGATCTATGCGGGTTCCGTCATCCCGAAACGCTAAGGCGGGCTTTCCAGCGTCATCTTTCGGTAAGTCCACAGGAATATGCCGAACGGTTTGCCAGAAAATCTGCTGTCGCAGCAGTTTGACGGCTTTTACCGCGACCTGACGAAACACATCATCACAATCTGATTTTTCGGAGTTGGCAACATGTTGTTACTGACCAATGGATCATTGCGTCTTCTGTTTATCGCCCAGGCTCTTTACTGGTCCTGTTCACTGATCGGAATTACCCTGACATCCCTTGTCGGGGCCTCCATGGCCCCGGTTGTCGAGCTTGCAACACTGCCGCTCGGGCTTTTGATGCTGGGTAATCTGCTTTCAGTGCATCCTCTTTCAATGCTGATGCAGCGTTACGGGCGGCGGGCCGGATTGTGCCTGGGGGCGGTCTGTGGTGTTGCAGGCGGGTTACTTCTGGCCGCAGGTATTTATATTGATGAATTCTGGGTGGTTGCGATTGCGCCGGTTTTAATCGGGACCTATCAGGCATCGGCGATGTATTACCGCTATGCGGCACTGGAGACGGTTGAGGCAGGTCTGAAAGGCCGCGCCGCGGCTCTTGTGGTCGGGGGCGGGGTGCTGGCCGCTATTATCGCCCCGGAGATTGCGTCGACTAGTCGTGACTTCCTTCCGGTTCCGTTTGCAGGGGCCTATATTGCCTTGGCCGGATTGGCCGCGATCGGCGCAGTCCTGATGGCGATATTGCCAGATGGAGGCGTTCCCGCCCGTACTGGTTCGAGCCGGGCGGTTATGGCAGAACTTCTGCGCCGCCCGATTATCCGTGGTGCCATCGCAGTCAGTGCCGCTGGACACGGGATCATGATCCTGGTGATGACAGCAACGCCGCTTGCCATGAAATATTGCGGGTTTGATATTGATGTTTCGTCAAATGTGATTCGCTGGCACCTGATCGGGATGTTTCTGCCAGCCTTTGTGGCAGGCCCTATGATTGACCGGTTTGGTCCGCGCCGTGTGGCCTCACTTGGCGCGCTGATGCTGGGGGTGAGTGTCGGCTTCGCGGTTACGGGGATATCTGTCTCGGCGTTTTTGATCAGTTCGTTCCTGTTGGGGATCGGTTGGAACATGATGTTGCTTGCCGGGACAACCATGCTGGGCGAGGGACATGATGCAACGGAGCGTGGCCATGCGCAAAGCCTTATGGAACTTGGCAATAGTGTCACCGCGACAGTCGCATCGCTCGCAAGTGGCGCCCTGATCGCAGGTGCCGGATGGAATCCGGTCAATTACGGCGTGATCCCGGTTCTGGGATTTGCCATGATTCTGATGTGGCGCGGGGCCGTTGCAAGGCGTGCAGTCCTTCAAACACAGGCTTGAAGATAAAAGGAACCGCCGGTCAGGACGACCGGCGGTGAAGTTGCGGGGCAAACGGGGAGTTTCGCCCCGGCGCGACTGAAATACTCAATCGTAAAACCGGGAATGAACGCCAAGGCCGACGTCATTCATGCAATAAAAAACCGGCCATCAGGCCGGTTGGGATTCAAACGATGCGGCGTTGCCCGCAACAAATTCCTTGATCTTCTGCAAGACAAACTCGCGTGAGCTGTTTTCACGGGTGCGGAACAACACTTCACGATCCTGAATGACCAGTCCCATATAGACCGGGTCATTATGACCTTCCTTGATCATTTTCAGGGCGCGGAGGGTATGACCGAGATCATCGGTGCTTTGATAGATGGTGCGCATCTTTCTCCAACCAGCTTTTGTGTCGGGTGACAATGTTAAACCAATCGACCAAGGCTTTATGACAGCTGTTTTTTTCTAACCGATGACAGCTTTATGATGGTTTGAAGACAGTTTTGCCGTTCAACCGCAAAACCTCATGACAAGGGCGGTCAAAAAGCTGCTGGTTTTATTTGATGGGCCTGTTAAAAAGAAAACGTCATTGACGCTGGTTTCGGGCATTGACATGGGCCGAGACGGTGTTTAAGAAAGGCGTCGTTCCGCAGGGAACACCAAAGACATAAAGGGCAAATGGCCGAGTGGCTGAAGGCGCTCCCCTGCTAAGGGAGTATAGGGTGACAAGCCCTATCGAGGGTTCGAATCCCTCTTTGCCCGCCAGAGATTGAAGCACCCCTAAAGGGTGCTTTTTTCTTTGCCCTGATGGCAGAAAATCCGCATTGAAATCGTTGTATCGTTAACCGGAGCTCGCATTTCGGTTCGAAGTTCATATCTATGAACGAATGCATTGTCACAACGATTGAGGACGAGATGTCTGAAAAAACCAATTTTTCCAGATTTGCCATGACGATGTCGGTTGCCCTGTGCGCAACAGTGGCGTCTGTTTCTGTGGTGCAGGCGCATACCATCAAGACACCTCATAGCCATGATCTTGTCGAAGTTGCACAGGGTGGCGGTATTTTTTCCGACGAGGAGCGCCGTATCATCAGTGACGTCCTTGATATCGCGACGGGCAATGTCGATGACGACAAGGGACGCGAAAAAGGTTCTAAAGGCGGTAAGGGCGACAAAGGGAAGGGCAACAAAGACCTTCCACCCGGCATTGCCATGAAGCTTGAGCGCGGGGGTACCTTGCCTCCGGGGCTTGCCAAGCGCGATCTGCCATCCGATTTGCGTTCAAAACTGCCGCGACGCACCGATGGCGCTATCCGTCAGATCGTTGGCGATGACATTGTCCTGATCGAGAAGGGAACTGACGTCATTCTTGATGTGATCCGTGGCGTTGCCCGCAACCAGTAACGTCAATAACGGAATTGATCATAAAAAAAACGCGGCGAATGATATCGCCGCGTTTTTCATTTCGGATTGGGAAAATGCTAATCAGGTAAAGGCATTAAAGGTAATGATGGTCTGGGTGTCCTTGATATTGGGCCGTTTGTGAATCTGTTCGTTCACATAGCGCCCGATATCCTGTTCGTCTTCAACATAGACCTTGACCAGAAGTTCGAACGGACCCGAAATTGAATAAACTTCCGATACACCTTCGACCTCTTCGATAAGATCGGCGGCCACGTCATAGGCTTTGCCAAGTTCACATTTTACAAAAATGAAGAACGGATGCATCGGAACGGCTCCAATTTGAATTTGAATTGCAGACAAGCTACCCGGCTTGGACGCTGCTTGCAATCTTCTAGCAAGATGATTTCACCCGGTCAGGGTGATGTGAATATAATCAAAGGGATGACTTTTCTGCCAGCTTGGCGCGGCTTTCAACCGCATCCTGCGTCAGGTTCCAGACCGTTGTGCCATCCGTTTCAGCCGTGAGGCTTGCCATGGCAAGGCCGGATGCAACGGCTCCGTCAAAGGTGCAATCTGGTTTGGTATAGGCGGACAGGAACCCGGAATAAAACGCGTCACCTGCGCCATTTACATCACGCACTCTGGTCGGAAGCGGGGCCCAGAACGCGGTTCCTGCGTGTTCAGAGGAAGTCACGATCCCGGTCGCCCCAAGCGTGATGATGACATCAGGTATGCCTTTGCCACGCAGCAACTCGATTGCAGTTTTGGCCTGACTCTTGTCATTGATCTCGATGCCGGTCAGAACCTGTGCTTCGGCGCGGTTGGCAATGAGAAGATCAAGTTTGCCAAGCACTTCCTTGAAACGTACGGCCTTGCTTGGTGACACTGTTGCGGCACACATCTTTGTGCTGCCCTTGTTGTCAGCAAGCCAGGCGATGGTGCTGGCCGGCAGGTTGGCATCAATCAGCCACCAAGGCCATGCTTGCAGGTTGGCAAGTTGCGGTAAGAGCCGTTCGATGGTCAGAAGGTCATAGACCTCGGCATCCATCATGCCCATTGCAAGTTCACCTGTTTCATCAAGAATTGCGGTATAGCCCGCTGTATGCTTGCCTTCGAACTTCATCATCCGGCGGGTATCGATCCCGATTTCCGCAAGGGCTGCAATCACGTGTTCACCGTCGCCGTCATCTCCGACTGCGCCCAGCATTGCCACATTGTTTCCCAGCAGACGCAAATGTACGGCAATGTTCCGTGCGACCCCGCCCGGTTTGCGATGAAGGGTCCGAACCGGATTGGATGCAGCCGGAATATAATGTCCCGTGCATTGCAATGTACGATCAAAATGCGCGGCGCCAAAGCACAGGATATTGGCAGAGTGGGTGATCACGTTATGTCGCTCTTCTTGGTGGATGGGCTCGTCAGTGACGGGCAATTATCAGCCAGCGAATGTCATAAGCTGTGAGCCTGCGCAAAGGCAAGAAAAACAAAAAGGGGCGGCTCATATGAGCCGCCCCTCTGGATTTGGTGCAGGATGAAATCCTTATTTCATCATGATCCGGTCTTTTGCCATTGGCGTCATCGGGGAGTTGTTGGCGATATAGTCCGCGACTGCCTGTTCAAGGTTCGGACCGTAGTCATAAACATCACTCGCATTGTCACGGAACAGGGCATAGCCGTCGCCGCCATTGCGCATGAAGTCGTTGGAAACAACACCATAGAGCTTGTTCATATCGATAGGAACAAAGTCGTCACCCTCGGCAACCATGACATTGGATACGCGGGATCCAACCGGCTGTGACAGATCGAGGTCGAACTTAAGACCTGCGATCTGCGGGAACTGGCCCTTGTCCTCGTCGACTTTGGAAACACCATGTTCAAGCGATGCTACAACGTCCTTGCCCGAGAGCTTGAAAGTCGCCAATGCATTCTGGAACGGCAGTACAGTCAGGACTTCACCCATTGTTACAGTACCTTCGTCGATGCTTGCGCGCACGCCACCACCATTCTGGATGGCGATCTGATAACCATCACCAGCCTTCCAAAGCATGGCGTCGGCGATCAGGGATCCCATCGAACATTCCATATGACGGCAGCTTTCGCGCGATCCGTCGGCGGCCGTAGTAAACGTACCGACTTCGATATTGCGAACGGCGTCAACTTTCTTGCTGGCTTCGGCAATTACAGCAAGGACGTCCTCGGCAGGTTTGACACTTGCATCAAGCGGGATTGGCTCGCCCGACCATGCGGTGGCAACACCATCATCGTCAAAGATGACGTTGAGTTCACCAAGGTAACGGCTATAGGCATAAGCCTGAACGACCAGAACCGGCTTGCCATCCGGTGCGGTTTCAACAACCGGGTAGGGATAGTTGGCCTTTTCATTGGTATTTGAAAACAGCTGGTTGTCGTGACCGCCGACAATGACGTCAATGCCACTGACGGTGCGCGCGAGTTCGAAATCCTTGTAGGAGCCGGAATGGCTCATGACGATGATTTTGTTTACCCCCTTAAGGCGCAGTCGTGCGACCGAATAGCGTAGTGCCATTTCTGAGTCGGTAATTGAAACCTTGTCACCGGGGCTTGAAATATCGGGAGTTTCTTCGGTGGTGATACCGATCAGGCCAATCTTTTCGCCGCCAAGTTCGACAATGGTATCGGGGATAATCTTGCCCTTGAGGTTCGATGCTGCGCTCGGATGCACGTTGGCGGACAGAACGGGAACCGTGCTTGCCTTGATAAAGGCTTCAAGGACTTCGGGACCATCATCAAACTCGTGGTTCCCGATTGTCATGGCGTCATAGCCGGCCATAGCCATCAACTCGGCGGTCAGTTTGCCCTTGTATGTTGAATAGTAAAGCGATCCCTGGAACTGGTCACCACCATCAAGAGCGAGAACATTCCCGCCTTCCGCCTTTGCATCACGGATGGCTGTTGCAAGACGGGCATATCCGCCAAAGCATTTGCCCTCTGCATCGTCTTCGGCCTTGCAGGTATTGTTATATTTCGTAACCGATTCAACGCGATCATGGACGTCATTGGTGTGGAGGATGCGCAAGTCGTAATCAGCCAATGCGCTTCCTGCACCAAAGGTCAACATGGTGCAAGCCGACAGCAATCCTGCAATTTTTTGTTTCATTACTACTCTCCAACAAAGAGGCTATTCTCCCGTCCCTCACGGGAAAATATACCATCACAGATTAGAATTTCCGGGAGTGAAGTTTTCCCCTGCGCGGAATGCTAGCATCAAAATTATTCAAGGGGTATGCCCGGTTGATTACGGCGGGATGAAACTTGATCAATATGTGATCGTCATCGCGGTAAACAGAATGTCGGGAAGAATCGATTTAATCTCCAAAGTGGCTGATCGATGCATTTTCTTGAAAATTTTATTGGGCGAATTATTAAGTCTGCCGAGAAAATATATCTTCTGGAAATCTGTCTGCGAGTTTTGGGCCCGCTTCGGGAATCTAAGGGAAACCCCGCAGAAAAAGGACCCGATGGTTGATTCGGATCAGGACGATTTTGACCGGATGGACAGGTTTTGTCTTTCCCTTGCGTGGTCGGCTATTTACAGGGCACTATATTTTGTAGTTACCATAAGCATTCACACCATGAACAAGCGGAATGCTAAGGTTGAGGGACCGTAGCAACACCGATATGGTGGAAATACGTTTTTTCGATGAGGGAGTTCCCCCGGTTAAGGGCACCGGCGGGAAGAATAATCAGAATTCAAGCAATGAAGGGCATCGGAATGAAAAAGCTTCTGACCTCGGTGGTCGCGGCTGTTGCCTGCTATGCAGGTGTTGCTTCGGCTGCAGAAATCAAACCGGCAGTGGTCTATGACCTTGGTGGCCGCTTTGACCGTTCGTTTAACCAGGGCGCATACAACGGCGCCGAAAAATACAAGGCAGACACCGGTACCGAGTATCGCGACTTTGAAATCCAGAACGATTCCCAGCGCGAACAGGCAATGCGGAACTTCGCGCGTCGCGGTATGAACCCGATCGTCGCAATCGGTTTCTCGCAGGCATCTGCACTTGAAAAAGTCGCAAAAGAATTCCCGGAAACCAAATTCACCATCGTGGACATGGTTGTCGACCTTCCGAATGTTCAGTCGGTCGTGTTCAAAGAGCACGAAGGTTCGTTCCTGGTTGGTGTCCTTGCTGCCATGGCTTCGAAAACCGAAAAAGTTGGCTTTGTTGGCGGTATGGACATTCCGCTGATCCGCAAATTTGCTTGCGGTTATGTTCAGGGTGTCAAACACGCTGACCCGAATGCAGAAGTCTTCCAGAACATGACCGGCACCACCGGTGCTGCATGGAACGACCCGGTCAAGGGTGGCGAACTTGCAAAGTCGCAGTTTGACCGTGGCGCAGACGTTGTTTACCACGCAGCCGGTGGTACCGGCGTTGGTGTTCTTCAGGCCGCTGCAGACGCAGGCAAGCTTGGTATTGGCGTTGACTCCAACCAGAACGCATTGCATCCGGGTTCGGTTCTGACCTCGATGCTCAAGCGTGTTGATGTTGCTGTTTACGAAGCATTTGCTTCGGCAGCAGGTGACAACTGGAAGCCGGGCCTGACCATTCTTGGTCTTGCCGAAGGCGGTGTTGACTGGGCTCTTGATGAGAACAACGAGAAACTCATCACCCCTGAAATGAAAGAAGCCGTCGCCAAGGCGAAGGAAGCAATCACGTCAGGTAGCCTTGAAGTCCATGATTACATGAGCGACAGCGCTTGCCCGATGTAAGGCAGCCTTGAAGCAAACCGGGGATTTGTAGTGTCGGATACGATGCATCAAATGCACGGCACCGGGGAAACCGGTGCCGTGCAACCCGCTATTGAACTGCGTGGCATTGACAAGCGGTTCGGAGCGGTACACGCAAACAAGGAAATCGACCTTAAGGTCGATAAGGGAACAATCCACGGTATCGTGGGGGAGAATGGGGCAGGCAAGTCGACCCTGATGAGTATTCTGTATGGCTTTTATCAGGCCGATGCAGGAACAATTCATGTCGATGGCAAGCTTTGTGATATTAAGGGTTCCGAAGATGCCATTGCCGTCGGGATCGGCATGGTTCATCAGCACTTCATGCTGGTCGAGACATTTTCAGTTCTTGAGAACGTAATTCTCGGTGTTGAGGGCGGGGCAGTTCTGCGCGACGGTGTAGACAGGGCACGCGAAGAACTTCAGCGACTTGAGCGCGAATATTCGCTCGACATTGATCCGGATGCCATTGTTGGTGATCTGTCGGTCGGTCTTCAGCAGCGCGTTGAAATTCTCAAGGCACTGTTCCGTGGTGCTGAAATTCTTATTCTGGATGAACCGACCGGTGTTCTGACCCCGCAAGAGGCAGACCATCTTTTCCGTATTCTTGAAACCCTCAAAGAGCAGGGCAAGACGGTGGTTCTGATCACCCATAAATTGCGCGAAATCATGGCTGCAACGGACAATGTTTCCGTCATGCGTCAGGGCGCAATGGTGGCGCATCGCAAAACAGCGGAAACCAGTCCGGAAGAACTTTCCGAATTAATGGTTGGTCGCAAGGTATTGTTACGCCTTGAAAAAGGTGACGCGAACCCGGCTGATACCGTTCTTAAGGTCGAAAACCTGTGTGTTGATAATGCGCAGGGTGTTCGCAAGGTCAAAAATGCAAGCTTCAACGTCCGCGCAGGCGAGATTGTCGGGATTGCCGGTGTGTCCGGCAACGGTCAAAGCGAGTTGCTAGAGGCGCTTGGCGGTATCCGTTCTGTGTCTGAAGGCGTTGTCGAGTTGAATGGTCAGGACGTGACGCCGGGTAAAGGTGTTGACGCAGCCGAATTGCGTCGTCGCGGTGTGGCCCATGTCCCTGAAGACCGTCATCGTATGGCGATGGTAACGGCCTTTTCTGCAAAGGAAGCAGCCATTCTGGGGTACGAGGACGACCCGGCCTACCAAAAGGGTGTCTTCCTGGACTGGCAAGCGATTTCGAATGCCACAGCCAATATGATGTCCGAATTTGATGTCCGTCCGGCCAATCCGGACCTGAAGGCTGCCAATTTCTCGGGTGGCAACCAGCAAAAACTGGTTCTGGCGCGTGAAATCATGCGTAATCCGGAACTGCTTCTGGTCGGGCAGCCGACCCGTGGTGTTGATATCGGTGCTATTGAATTCATTCACAAACGTATTGTCGCCATGCGGGACGCGGGCAAAGCCGTTCTCTTGGTGTCCGTGGAGCTTGACGAAATCATGTCGCTTGCCGACCGAATTCTGGTGATGTGCGATGGTGCCATCATCGGCGAAGTCGCTGCCTCTGAGGCGAATGAACGTGTCCTTGGCCTGATGATGGCCGGTGTTGATCCGAACGAAGCCAAGGCAGTGGAGGGCCAGTCATGAGCACGACCGTCCAGTTGCCGCGTTGGATTGACGTTGGCGCCTTGCCATTAATGAACCTGCTGCTGGCTCTTTTGATTTCGGGGCTCGTGGTTCTGGCGATTGGCGAAAACCCCGTCCAGGTGGTGGAAATTCTGCTTTATGGTGCGTTCGGTTATGAGGAAGCGTGGGGTTATACGCTTTATTACACCACAAACTTCATCTTTACCGGTTTGGCGTTCGCCGTTGCTTTCCATTGCGGGCTTTTCAATATCGGTGCCGAAGGGCAGGCCTATGTCGGTGGGCTTGGTGTAACACTTGCTGCCCTTTACCTTGATTTCCTGCCGTTTCCGGTGATGCTGGTTGTCGGGATGCTGGGAGCCATGATCTTTGGGGCTGCATGGGCCTATATTCCCGCCTATCTGCAGGCACGCCGCGGATCACACATCGTGATCACGACGATCATGTTCAACTTCATCGCATCGTCGCTGATGGTTTATCTTTTGGTCAATGTTCTGCGACCGGAAGGGTCTATGACCCCGGAAAGCGAACAGATCGTCGAAAATCTGCGTTTGCCGTTCATTCATGATATGGCGGCGGCATTCGGCATCGAAATGGCCTCGAGCCCGCTTAACCTGTCATTTGTCTATGCGCTGCTTGCCAGTGTCATGGTGTGGCTGTTCATCTGGCATACGCGTTGGGGATATGCGATCAGAACTGTTGGTGCAAATGCAGTTGCTGCGACCTATGCCGGGATCGAGCCGGGCAAATTCATCATTATTGCAATGATGATTTCCGGTGCTTTGTCTTCCTTCATGGCACTTAACGAGGTTATGGGCGTTCAACACCGGTTGCTGATTGATTTTACAGCCGGTTACGGGTTTGTCGGGATCGCCGTGGCCCTGATGGGGCGGAACCATCCGTTTGGTATCTTCCTTGCGGCCTTGCTGTTCGGGATGCTTTATCAGGGTGGGGCGGAACTTTCCTTTGAAATTCCGACCATCTCCAATGACATGGTTGTGGTTATTCAAGGTCTTGTGATCCTGTTTACCGGTGCCATGGAGCATATGTTCCGTCCGCGCGTCACAAAGATGTACACCGCGTGGCGTTTGCGGCGTGACGCGCAGGAGGCAGCGTGATGGAAAATTTTGAACTCATCATTCTGTTGCTTGATGCAACCTTGCGAACCTCGACGCCTCTTATTCTTGCGGCCCTTGCAGGCATGTTTTCAGAACGGTCGGGTACGATCAACCTTGCCCTTGAAGGCATGATGCTGGGCGGTGCGTTTTCTGCGGCGGCAGTTGCCTTTTATATGAATGACCCGTGGATTGGCCTTTTGGCGGCGATCGCAACAACGATTTCCTTGTCTTTGCTTCACGGTTTTGCCTGCATCACGCATAAAGGCAATCAGGTTGTCTCGGGTATGGCGATCAATATTCTGATGTCGGGCCTGACGGCACTTGTCGGTATTGCCCTGTTTGCACAGGGAGGCAAAACTCCGGCACTCGACAAGGCTGCTCGTTTTCAGCCAATTACCTTGCCCGGTGCCGAAGCAGTGAAGGACGTGCCAATCATCGGCCCGATCTATTTCGAACTTCTGAGTGGCCACAATATTCTTGTCTATATCGCGTTTCTAGCGGTTCCCGCCGCATGGTGGGTGATGTATCGCACGCGGTTTGGCTTGCGCCTGCGTGCTGTGGGTGAAAACCCGGGCGCAGTCGATACTGCTGGTATCGGCGTTGTCGCCATGCGCTATCGTGCCGTCATTTGCAGTGGTGTTCTTGTTGGTATGTCCGGTGCCTATCTTTCGACGGCGCAAGGGGCGTCCTTCTTGCAGGATATGACGGCAGGCAAGGGCTATATTGCTCTTGCCGCCATGGTGTTTGGTAAGTGGCGTCCGTTCCCGGCATTGGCGGCGTGTCTGCTGTTTGGCTTCCTTGATGCTGCAGCCACCCGTTTGCAGGGGGTTGTCTTGCCAGGTATCGGTGAAGTGCCGGTCCAGCTGGTACAGGCATTGCCATATGTTCTGACGGTTATTTTGCTGGCGGGCTTTATCGGGCGTGCAATTCCGCCCAAGGCTCTTGGTCGTCCATATGTGAAAGAACGTTAAGTTTAGTGACGTCCGGTTGCAGGGTAAAATGCGCGACCAGACATTTCTTCTTGCGATTAATGACGGCAAAAGGCCGTTTCATTACCACATGTCAGATGAATAGCGTGTCCGGATCGGGGCACGCATAAACTATGAGACAGGATTACGAAGATGGGTGATCTGAAACAGGCACCGCGCGACTTGATTGATGCAGCACTGGCTGCACGCGACAAGGCTTATGCGCCATATTCCAGGTTTCATGTCGGTGCTGCCTTGCGCACGGCAGAGGGCAAGGTGATTGCAGGCTGTAACGTTGAAAACGCAGCCTATCCCGAAGGCGTCTGTGCCGAAGCGGGGGCGATTTCGGCCATGGTTCTTTCGGGGGAAACCAAGTTCGACGAGATAGTCGTTGTCGGTCTTGGCGATGTGGCGTGCACGCCGTGTGGTGGTTGCCGACAAAAGATCCGGGAGTTTACCGGCAGTGATGCGACCATCTTCATTATCAATGATTCAGGCAAGACACTACTGACCCTTACACGCGAAGAGCTTATTCCCCATTCCTTTGGGCCGGAGAATTTGAAATGAGCAATGTAAAAGCCGCGTTGGACGTTATTGCGTCGAAGGCACCGGGTTTCAAGGCCGAGGTTGCCCTGGTTCTTGGCAGTGGTCTGGGCGGGGTTGTTGATGCTGTAAGTGACGCCATTAGCATTTCCTACGCGGAGCTGCCGGGCTTTCCACGTCCGACTGTTGTTGGACATGGCGGGACACTTGTGCTGGGACGGATCGGTGGTGTTTCGGTTGCTGTGATGCAGGGGCGGGCGCATTTCTATGAGCATGGCCGCTCCGACCTGATGGCGGAGCCGCTTGAAACGCTGCGTGAACTTGGGGCCGAGAAACTTATCCTGACCAATGCGGCAGGATCATTGATCCCCGAAGCCGTTCCGGGAAGCCTGATGCTGATTACCGATCATATCAGCCTGTTCGGGCCAAATCCGCTGATTGGCTATCATGGCAATGACAGGTTCGTTGGCATGGATGTGCCCTATGATCCGGAAATCGGTTCAGGTTTGCACGATACCGCAGCAAAGCTTGGTATCAAACTGTTCGAGGGTACCTATTGCTGGTGCACGGGGCCAAGCTTCGAGACGCCTGCGGAAATTCGCGCACTCAAGGTTCTGGGCGCGGACGCTGTTGGTATGTCGACCGTACCCGAAAATATCCTTGCCCGTCGTCTTGGTTTCAAGGTGGCGGCAATTTCAAATGTCACGAACCTTGCTGCTGGCATGAGCCCAACACCGCTTAGCCATGAACAGACCCTTGATATGTCCAAGGAAGGTGCTTCCAATCTTATCAAGATCTTGTTGCAGTATTTCTCGGGTTCTGCATAAAGCCGATTTTCAATTTCGGTTTTGGTACCCAATAACGACAAGCGTGCAGGAGACAGCAAATGCTGCCGCAGGAAATCATTCGCCGCAAACGTGAAGGCGAAGTTCTGACAGACGCTGAAATAGCGTTTTTCGTCAAAGGCATCACTGATGACAGTATCAGCGAGGGGCAGGTTGCAGCCCTTGCGATGGCCGTTTTCTTTAACGGAATGACCATGGACGAACGGGCTGCGCTGACTCGTAATATGCGCGACAGTGGTACAGTTCTCGATTGGAAGGCACTTGGCCTTGACGGGCCGGTTGTTGACAAACATTCCACGGGGGGCGTCGGTGACAAGGTCAGTCTGATGCTTGGTCCGATTGTCGGTGCGTGTGGCGCATTCGTTCCAATGATTTCCGGACGGGGACTGGGCCACACAGGCGGAACGCTTGATAAATTTGATTCGATCCCGGGCTATCGCACGACGCCGACACTTGAAGAATTTGCCAAGGTTACCCGCGAAGTTGGCTGCGCAATTATCGGGCAAACCTCTGATCTGGCGCCGGCAGACAAGCGGTTCTATGGCATTCGCGACGTAACAGCGACGGTCGAAAGCATACCGCTGATTACCGCATCGATCCTTTCCAAGAAGCTGGCGGCTGGCCTTGATTCACTTGTCATGGACGTCAAGTTCGGTTCGGGCGCCTTCATGAACGAATATGACCGTGCGCGCGAACTGGCGCAAAGTATTACGGAAGTGGCAACGCGCAATGGTGTTCCGACAGTAGCCCTGCTGACAGATATGGAGCAGGTGTTGGGCGATACAGTCGGCAATGCCCTTGAGATGCGTGAAGCGATCGATTTCCTGACCGGAAAACATCAGGAACAGCGTGTTTATGATGTGACAATGGCACTTGCCGCAGAAATGCTTGCAGTTAGTGGTGTTGCTATCGATGTGGCTGACGGGCTTCGTCAGGCAACGCTTGCGCTTGAAAGCGGCAAGGCTGCAGAAGTCTTTGCAAAAATGGTCGCAAGCCTTGGCGGACCGGCCGACTTTGTCGAAAACAACACGAATTATCTTGAAGCAGCACCAATGATCAATGCGGTGACGGCTGCCAAAACTGGTCGGGTTGTTTCGATGGATGCGCGCAAGGTCGGCTTGGCTCTGGTTGCCCTTAAAGGTGGGCGTACGCGCGCTGATCAGAAGATCGATTTTGCAGTCGGCTTCACCGATTTTATCAAGGTCGGGCAACCGGTTTCGGCTGAAACACCGCTTTGCATTGCCCATACCCGTGATCAGGCCCAGCTGGAAGAAGCGACGGCCCTTCTGCGCGAAGCAATCGTTATCGGTGAGGGCGAGGTCGCGCCAACAGGCTCCGAACCCGCTGTGCGCGAACGCATCGTTGCCGGTGTAAAGGGGTGATCCTTTGATATCGGGTTAAAAGAAAGGCTGGGAAATTTCCCGGCCTTTCTTTCTTCTAGCGAGCAGCAGCCTTGATCATGGAAGCCGCTTTTTCCGCAATCATGATCGTTGGCGAGTTTGTGTTGCCTGACACAATGGTCGGCATGATGGACGCGTCGGCAATGCGCAAACCATCCAGACCGCGCAGTCGCAATTCTGGATCAACCACAGATGCCGCATCTGCCCCCATTCTGCAGGTGCCGACCGGGTGGAAGATCGTGGTTCCGATATCGCCAGCCGCACGGATCAAATCTTCTTCGCTGTCATAGGATGGGCCAGGTTTGAATTCTTCCGGCGCATAGGCAGCAAGGGCCGGTTGGCCTGCGATCTTGCGCGTCAGACGAATTGAATCTGCTGCCACCTTTTTATCTGCATCTGCTGACAGATAGTTCGGGGAAATCGCAGGCTGTTGCGTGTGATCCGGGCTGGTAATGTGAATGCTACCGCGGCTTTGCGGGCGCAGGTTACAGACACTTGCCGTGAAAGCCGGGAAGGGGTGGACGGGCTCGCCAAATTTCTCAAGTGACAGTGGTTGGACGTGATATTGAAGGTTCGGCGTTTCAAACGATGCATCAGACCGGGTGAAAATCCCCAGCTGACTTGGTGCCATGGACATCGGGCCTGACTGATTAAACAGGTATTCCAGCGCAATGCTGGCTTTGCCCAACAGACTGGTTGCCTTTTCATTCAGGGTGCGAATGTTGCTTACCTTGAACGCACAGCGCAACTGCAAATGATCTTGAAGGTTTTCGCCGACTTGGGGGTTATCAAGCACCTGTTCGATGCCATATTGCTGCAAGACATCGCCGCGTCCGATCCCGGAAAGCTCCAGAATTTGCGGGGAGCCGACAGAACCGGCTGAAAGCACTGTTTCACGATTGGCATAAACAGTTTCGATATTGCCTTCGCGCTCATATTCAACGCCGGTTATCCGGCCTTCGGAAATGATCAGACGCCGGACATGGGCATTGGTGCGAACTTCAAGGTTTTTACGATCAAGGGCAGGGCGGAGAAATGCTTTGGATGTGTTCCAGCGAATGCCGCGCTTCTGGTTTACATCGAAATAGGATGATCCTTCATTGGTTCCACGATTGAAATCCGGCACTTTCGGAATGCCTGCCTGTTCGGCAGCATCCTGAAAAGCCTCAAGGATTTCCCAGCGTACGCGTGCCTGTTCAACCCGCCATTCGCCACCTTCACCATGCAGGTCATCGGCACCACGATAGTAGTCCTCCGATTTCTTGAAGAAGGGCAGCACATCGTCCCAGCCCCAATTGGTACATCCGGACTGGCGCCATTGATCATAGTCATTGGCCTGACCGCGCATATAGATCATGCCGTTGATGGAAGAACATCCGCCAAGAACCTTGCCGCGCGGATACCCAAGGGACCGGCCGTTCAAACCCGGTTCGCGGACGGTATTAAAACACCAGTCAACCTTGGGATTGCCAATGCAATAAAGGTAACCAACCGGAATATGAATCCAGGGATTGCGATCTTTTCCGCCAGCTTCAAGCAGAAGAATATTTGCGTCTTCCATCTCGGACAGGCGGTTCGCCAGCGTACAGCCGGCCGATCCTGCGCCAATGATGATGTAATCAAACCGGTCCATGTGTCATTTCCTGAATGAGGACAATATGGAACCGGTTTCCCCGGTAGCGGTTGTGTTTCACGGAAGGTTCCTCTCTGAGTGGTAGCCAAGGTTTTTCTTGTGAGTCTTGTTTCTTGGTGTGACGCTACCATTGATTTGACTGTCTGAAAATATAATCAAGCGTTGTATCCATTCCGGCATGCGGAAAAAGATACCTTTGTTGATTGTTGGAATAATTCAAATAAAATCAATATAATAGCGGTTGTTTAAGATAGAAAAACTTGATTAGTCTCGTCTGTCCACAGACTCAACCACGAGCTTGATTGATGATCCGTTTTCGATGGCTTGATCGTTTGCCTATTTCTGCGACCGGGGCACATCCGGAATCTCCCCGACGGCCTGGTGCACTTCGCCGCCAGCTTGGTTTCTGGGCCGGAATCTTGACAGCTGTTTCAATGGTGTTGAGTGGGCCACCGGACGATATGGCGCCAGCTGCATGGCATACAGCTGCAATTGCTGCATTGATGGCAATCTGGTGGTTGAGCGAAGCGATCCCGATAGCAGCAACCGCATTGGTTCCGGTTGCTGTTGCCCCGAGTTTTTCGGTGGCAACAATTGACGATGTGACTTTGCATTACTCGAACCCATTGCTGTTTTTGTTTTTGGGCGGATTTGTCATTGCCATTGCGATGGAACGATGGAATTTGCACCGACGTGTCGCACTGGTGATTTTAAAGCAGGTTGGTTTTAAGCCATCTTCGCTGGTCGGAGGTGTCATCGCTGCGACGGCGGTGCTTTCAATGTGGGTCAGCAATACCGCAACAGCGACCATGATGCTGCCAATCGCGCTTTCACTTGTGAATTTGCTTCGAGAACACGATAAAACTCAGGATTCCTCGTCTTCTCAAGCCGTTGAAGCAGGCGATGAACCTGTCAAATTACCGCGATCAGTTCGAAACTTCGCACTTTCAATGCTTTTCGGGATTGCATTCGGCGCCAGCATTGGTGGCATTGGAACGCTGATCGGGACACCACCCAATGCATTGTTGGCAGCATATCTTGATAGCAACTTTGGTGTTTCGATCGGGTTTGGGCAATGGATGTTAATCGGCGTACCATTTGCTGGCATTCTGTTAGTCGTGTGCTGGCTGGTTCTTACCCGCTATGTCTATCGACTGGACGATTCCTTGCCAGAACCTGTTTGCGAGGAACTGCAACGCGATATGGACGCGCTTGGTCCCATGTCTCGCGGCGAGAAATATGTTGCGACAGTTTTTTGTGTTACAGCCCTTCTATGGTTGGTCCGACCGCTCATCACAAATATTTTCCCGACATTGTTGCTAAGTGATGCGTCTATTGCGGTAACAGCTGCCATCGCATTATTTGCGATTCCGGTAAATGCGCGCGAGAATCAGTATATTTTAAGCTGGAAAGCCGCCCTTGCATTGCCTTGGGGCGTTCTGATACTGGTCGGAGGCGGGTTGGCACTTGGCGCGTTAATCAACGATACGGGCCTTGCAAGTTGGGTTGCCAATAGGGCGGGTGCTCTGCCTCATTTGCCCGTTATTATCCAGATAGGAATGATTTCCCTGATTGTCATTATGATCAGTCACCTGACGTCAAACACGGCTACGGTTGCGACGTTCCTGCCCCTTGTCGCTACTTATGCATTGGCCGAGGGGATAGATCCGGTACTTCTATCTGTCCCGGTGGCGCTTTCAGCAAGCTGTGCATTTATGTCTCCTGTTGCCACTCCTCCAAACGCGATTGTGTTTGCCAGCGGATATTTGACAATCGGAGACATGGTACGTGCCGGTGCATTGATGAATGTGATTGCGCTTATTGCTATTATTTTGTTTGCCGTGATTTTGGTGCCGATTGCTTTCTAATTGCCAGAAATGTCTGACAACTCTTGCCAAACAGTTCAATAGAACGCATTTTGATCAGTAACGAAAATTTACCCGCCAATATGAAAATCAGAAAAATCAGGAGAAAACGGCATGGGAAAACTGGATCGGCGCCGTCGCGAGATACTTGAACTCGTTGCGTCCAACAGCTTTATGACAATTGATTCCCTTGCTGACCATTTTTCCGTTACCCCGCAGACCATACGTCGTGACATCAACGAAATGGCAGAAGAGGGGCTGATTGCGCGCTATCACGGTGGGGCGGCCAGTGTTTCCACGACCGAAAACACCGCCTATCAGGATCGCCAGGTACTTAATCTCGGGAGCAAGCGCGAGATCGCCAAGCTGGTTGCCGAGCATATTCCGGAAGGCGCTTCGCTCTTTATCAATATCGGTACAACGAATGAAGAAGTCGCCCATGCCCTGTCCGGGCATAAAAGTCTGAAGATCATTACCAATAACCTGCATGTTGCAGAAATTTGTGCCGCAAATCAGGGGTTTGAGGTCATTATTGCAGGTGGTGTTGTTCGCCAGCGCGACTTCGGGGTCATAGGGGAAGCGACAATTGATTTCATCAACCAGTTCAAGGTTGATTACGCAATCATCGGGATTTCCGGGGTTGATGAAGATGGCAGTCTGATGGATTTCGATTACCGCGAAGTCCGTGTAGCACGGGCCATTATCTCCAACGCCCGCCAGACATTCCTGTGTACCGATGCATCAAAGTTTGGTCGACGGGCAATGGTGCGGTTGGGCCATTTGTCGGAAATCGATGCATTGTTCACGGACCGTCATCCGGGGCCGAATTGGGCAGACGTGATCCGGGAAGCCGACGTTTCGGTTTATACCGCGAATTAAAGCGCAGTCAGAAAGCCAAGTGTGTTTACGTTCAGGCGTAAACACCATCTTCGCGCTTGCCGGTACGCATTGTGATCGGTCCTTGTGACGATCCATCAAGCATCTGGGTCAGATGTTCATTATGGGCATCATCAATGTCACAGGTCTTGCCAGACCAGTAAACCTTGCCATCATGCATCATTGTCAGGTTCTGATAGCGCGTGCGTGCGATCAGCATGTCATTGGTGATGGAAATGACAGTAGTGCCGCGTTGCTGCGCAATTTTTGAGATCATCAGTTCGATATGGTTCGACAGGACCGGATCAAGACCCGCTGTCGGATTGTCGAGCAAAAGCAGCTCCGGATCGCTTGAAATTGCCCGGGCGATACCAACACGCTTTTGCATGCCACCAGACAGATCATTAGGGGTGAGGTCTGCACTTTCCTCGGCCAGACCGACAAGCCCCAAAAGCTCGGTCGCACGTTCCTTTGCGGCCTTTCGGCTCAGGGTGCCAAGTTCGATTTGCCGGAAACAGATGTTTTCCCAAACAGTAAGGCTGTCAAAAAGGGCATTGTGCTGAAACAGCATGCCGATTTTTGCGGCCCACTCCGGACGCGCAGGGGAATCTGCACGGCTCACATCGTCACCATCAAGAAAGATGGAACCCTCATCTGCGCTGTAAATCCCGACCAGACATTTCATGAGAACGCTTTTGCCAGCAGCGGACGGGCCGATGATTGCCATGGTTTCACCCTTGGCAACACTCAGGTCAACGCTGTCGACTGCAGTCATTCTCCCGAAGCGTTTGGTGAGTTTATTTACCCTGACAAAGGCAGTCTTGTCCGTTTGAGAAGATGCAGTTTGGGTCATTTACATTCCGTTTTTGGTCGAGTTCGCGCTGAGTTTCGGCAATTGCCGAGCAGGGGGCAAGTGCCAAATTCACAAAAATGAAAACGGCCCCAAGCGGGGCCGTTTTGCAAGATATGCTGAATTCGTGAAATCCGCTTAGTGCGAAAGGATCTGGCTGAGAAACAGCTTGGTACGATCGCTTTTGGGATTGTCGAAGAATTCCTGCGGACCAGCCATTTCGACGATCTGACCTGCATCCATGAAGATAACCCGATCAGCAACCTCTTTGGCGAAGCCCATTTCATGGGTTACGCAAAGCATGGTCATACCTTCTTTGGCAAGCTCGACCATTACGTCGAGAACTTCCTTGACCATTTCCGGATCAAGGGCCGAGGTCGGTTCATCAAACAGCATGATTTTCGGCTGCATGCAGAGCGAGCGGGCGATTGCCACACGCTGCTGCTGGCCGCCGGAGAGCTGACCCGGATATTTGTGGGCCTGTTCGGCAATCCTGACACGCTCAAGATAGTGCATGGCCAGATCATTGGCTTCTTTCTTGGGCATCTTGCGAACCCAGATCGGTGCCAAAGTCAGGTTTTCAAGCACAGTCATGTGCGGGAAAAGGTTGAAGTGCTGAAACACCATGCAAACTTCTCGGCGTACGGCTTCAATGTTTTTGACATCATCGCCAAGCAAAATCCCGTCAACATAGACTTCACCGCTTTGATAGGTCTCGAGGCGGTTCATCGTGCGAATGAGGGTGGACTTGCCAGAGCCTGAAGGGCCGCAGATGACAATACGTTCACCTTTGCGAACAGTCAGGTCAATGTCCTTCAGAACATGGAAGTTACCATACCATTTGTTCATCTTGCTGACGGTGATGACATCCTCCTTGGACGGAGGAGGCACAGCGCCGGTAGTGGTTTCAGTTGCTACAGTCATTGTTTTCTCCTCGTTCCTTACCTGCGCTCGCCTTTGCGAAGCTCTTTTTCAAGATAGGCGGAGTATTTCGCCATCGAGAAACAGATCAGGAAGAATATTGCCGCGGCGAAGGCATAGCCTTCCACGTAGTATTTGGTCCATGCAGGATCACTGCGAAGTGCAAGCTTTACCGTTCCAAGGAAATCAAACAGGCCGATAATCACGACCAGCGTGGTGTCCTTGAACATTGAGATGAAGCTATTCACCGTTGGCGGAATGACCAGACGCAATGCCTGCGGAAGGATGATCAGACGCATGGACTGCCAGTAGGACAGTGCAAGGCTGTCGCCTGCTTCGAACTGTCCGCGCGGGACAGCCTGAAGACCACCACGAAATACCTCGGCAAGGTAGGCCGCCGTAAACAGGATAATACCGATCTGCGCACGCAGCAGCTTGTCGATGGTTACCCCCGTCGGCAGAAACAGCGGAAACATGACGGATGCCATAAACAGGACCGTAATCAGCGGTACGCCGCGAATAACTTCGATGTAGACAACGGATACAGTCTTGATGGCGGGCATGTTGGACTGACGGCCAAGCGCAAGTAGCAAACCCAATGGAAATGCAAAGATCACGCCGATAGACGACAGGATCAGGGTTAGCGGCAAGCCACCCCAGTAACTGTTCTGGACATAGGTAAGACCAAGAACACCACCCCACATCAGGACGCCGATAACAGGAACACCGACAACCCACATCGGGATAATCCATTTGCGAAGGCCGGGATATTTTACGGCCCCCAGGCTACCGCAAATGATTGCAATCAGAACAATCATGGCAAGTACCGGCCGCCATTGTTCTTCGTACGGATAGGTGCCAAACAGGATCAGACGCAGGTTGGCATTTACAAAGCCCCAGCAAGCGCCGGTAACCTCTGCACACCCCTCGATCGTTGGTGTCAGTGTTGCATTGACAACCGCCCAGTTAAACAGCGGCGGAACAAGCCAAAGAATGAAGGCGAGGGCACCCAGCGTCAGAAGGGTGTTAAACCATCCGTCAAAAAGGTTCTTCTTTGACCAGGCAACAGCTCGCTCGCTGAAAGTCCCGGTTGGAAGAGGAGGCAATTTTGCGTTTTCTGACATGTTACCTCTCCACCAGTGCCATTTTCTTGTTGAACCAGTTCATAAAGAGCGAGGTCAACAAAGACAAACCAAGATAGATCGACATGAAGATCGAAATCGCTTCGATTGCCTGACCAGTCTGGTTCATGGTTGTGTTGGAAACTGAGACCAGATCCGGGTAACCGACAGCTACGGCAAGCGAGCTGTTTTTGGTCAGGTTCAGATACTGGTTTGTCAGTGGCGGAATGGCGACACGCATGGATTGCGGCAGAATAACCTTGCGAAGGGCAACAGAGCGCTTGATTCCAAGACTGTCCGCTGCCTCCCACTGGCCGTTTGGAACGGCCTGAATGCCAGAGCGTACGACTTCGGCCACATAGGTTGACGTGTAAACCGTCAAGCCGATCAGAACGGCCATAAATTCTGGCGAAATATTATAACCACCACGAATGTTGAAGCCCTTGAGTTCCGGCATGCTCATCTCGGTCGGAGCTCCGCCTGCAAGGTAGGCAAGAAACACAAGACCGACAAAGATACCAAGACCCACAAGGAGCATCGGGAAGGTCTGTCCTGTCGCGTCCTGGCGTTTGACAGCCCATTTCCTGATGAAATAGATGGCGACCAGAGCGATAATCGTCGCAATACCCATCAGGGTATATGCGTTGTCCGCAACTGGCACAGGCATATACATGCCGCGCGAAGTCAGCAGGACACCCGGGAGCGGCTCTAGCGCATCGCGCGGGTGAGGGAATGCCCCGGGGATCAGCGCGTACCAGAAGAACAGCTGAAGCAGAACCGGGATGTTACGGAATGTTTCAACATATACCGTCGCCAGCTTGCGAACGATCCAGTTGGACGAAAGGCGTGCTACGCCAAAAATGGTTCCGATAATCGTGCAAAGGACGATACCAAGAACCGATACTTTCACGGTGTTCAGGAGACCGACCATCAGTGCTGTCGCGTAGTCGCTCTGGGCACTGTATTCGATCATGCTTTCACTGATCTCGAAGGAAGCTTCAAGATCGAGGAACCCGTAACCGGTCGAGATGTTTTGTTGCTCAAGGTTGTACAGGGTGTTGGACACCAGGTACCAGCCAGCCAGAATGATAAGACCGATGGCGATGATTTGATAAAGCACCGCGCGAACGTTCTCGTCATTCAGATAGTCGACAAGGCTCTTGGAACGAACATCTCCCGGGGTATGTTGAGGCTTACTCATAGGACCCTCAGGTGTAGATTGTATCCAAAATCAGTAGGCACCTAACGAAAAGCTCCGCCCATGCGTTCAGGCAGTGGGGCGGAGCTTCGTAGGTTTAGTGGAACGGTTGCTAACGAATTAGCGAACCGGCCATGCGTACTGCAGGCCACCATCGGTCCACAGAGCGTTCAGACCACGCTCAAGGCCAAGCTTGGCGGTAACGTTCTTTTCATAGCTTTCGCCATAGTTACCAACATTCTTGACGATACGGTATGCCCACTCTTCGTCGAGACCAAGAGCCTCACCCATGCCCGGTGATACGCCCAGCAGACGCTGGATGCCCGGGTTGGTGCTGTTTGCTTTCATATCATCAACATTCGCCATGGTGACGCCGAATTCTTCAGCTTCGACCATTGCAGTCAGAGCCCAGCGAGAAATGTCGGCCCACTGCTCGTCACCCTGAGCAACAACCGGACCAAGCGGCTCTTTGGAAATGATTTCCGGAAGAATGACGTAGTCATCCGGGTTTTCTGCCATGGTGGTACGGATCGAAGCAAGACCCGAAGCATCCGTGGTGTAAACGTCGCAACGGCCCGAGAAGAAGGCAGCGGTTGCTTCGTTGATGTTTTCGATAACGACCGGCTCGAAGCTCATGCCTTTGGCGCGGAAGTAATCAGCGAGGTTCAGCTCGGTGGTGGTGCCCGGCTCTACGCAGACGGTTGCTCCGTCAAGCTCGGTAGCGCTGTTCACGCCGAGAGCTTTGGGGATCAGGAAGCCCTGACCGTCATAGTAGTTGATGCCGACGAAGGTCAGGCCGAGCTTCGCGTCACGCGTGGTGGTTGCAGTGGTGTTACGCGACAGGATGTCGATTTCACCGGACTGCAGCGCCGTGAAACGCTGTGCTGCGGTCAGCGGGGTGTACTGAACGCTGTTTGCATCGCCAAGGACTGCGGCAGCAATCGCACGGCAAACATCAACGTCGATACCTTCCCACTTGCCTTCAGCATTTGCTGCGGAGAAACCCGGAAGACCGGTGTTCACACCACACTGAACGAAACCTTTCGCCTTGACGCCGTCAAGCACGGCACCAGCCTGTGCATTCTGTGCGGCGACGGCTGCAACAGTCATTGCACCCGCGGCGAGGATCGTTTTGATTTTCATAGAAAAGCTCCCTTATTAGCAAAGCATTGTTTTTAGCTTTTGTGCCACCCTGGATACGCAATTAAGCATATCCATCAATCCAAATTGATTGGATTGCCAAATTAAGAAATTTTAGGCCGCTATGTGTCAAGTCTGAAAAATTTTCGACTGGTCGGGCCGGTACTGTTTTTTGAGGAAAATCGCCGATTTTTTCCATCAGGTGAACGTTGTAAATGGAAACGCATCAAGGTGATGGATAGCGTAATTGGTTTTTATATCAGTGTCTTAATCGGTTCTGGTTTTGGGTGTTTCGCAAAAGGACGAGAATGCACGAACTTTTTTCGACGGAAATATGCCAGTGTCTAAAAAAAGATCATTTTTTTATGCTGTCCAAAATGCGTGCACATTGCAGTGCGGAATCGGAGATGTCGTGACTCCGGTTTGAATTATTCCATTCTGCGTGCAGACGAGATGAAAAAGCCCCCTCCGACGCTGTCATCCGAGGGGGCTGGTTTTATTTCTTGAGATCATTCAGGTTCGAGAACAGCTCAAGAGCGGTCGGATTTGCTAGAGCTTCCTGATTTTTGACGGGTCTGCCATGGACAACATCGCGGACTGCCAGCTCGGTTATTTTTCCGGACTTGGTGCGTGGAATGTCGGCGACGGCAATGACCTTGGCCGGGACATGGCGCGGTGTGCAGTTGGTACGAATCTGCTTCTTGATCTTGTCAATCAGTGCCGTATCCAGTTCATAATTATCGCGGAGCACAACAAACAGGATGACCCTGACGTCGTTATCCCAATCCTGTCCTATGACAATCGATTCCTGAATTTCCGGAAGCTTTTCGACCTGACGATAGATTTCTGCTGTGCCGATGCGAACACCACCCGGATTCAGGGTTGCATCAGAACGGCCGTAAATAACCATGCCGCCTTCGTCATCAAGTTCTACATAGTCCCCGTGGCACCAGATATTCTCAAACCGGTCGAAATAGGCCGCGTGGTAACGCGATCCGTCAGGATCATTCCAGAACCCGACAGGCATGGAGGGGAAGGGTTTGGTACAAACCAGTTCGCCTTTCTCGTTGCGAACAGATTTGCCTTCGTCATCAAATACGTCGACGGCAACACCAAGGGCGCGCGTCTGGATCACGCCGCGTTTTACCGGCAGTACAGGTGAGGCCAGAACAAAACAGCCCAGAATATCTGTCCCGCCCGAGATCGATGCGAGATGAATGTCTTCCTTGATGTCACGATAAACGTAATCAAAGCTTTCAGGTGCGAGCGGCGAGCCGGTCGATGTCATGGCACGCACGGTCGAAAGGTTATGCGTTTCGCGCGGCTTGAGTTCCGCCTTTGCCAAGGCATCGATATATTTTGCAGAGGTGCCAAACAGGGTCATGCCTTCGGCATCTGCGTAATCAAACAGGATGTTGCCGCTCGGATAGAATGGTGAGCCATCATAAAGCAGCAACGTCGCACCTGCTGCCAGTCCGGCCATCAACCAGTTCCACATCATCCAGCCGCATGTGGTGAAATAAAACACCCTGTCTCCGGGGGCGACATCACAATGCAAAACATGTTCTGAAACTTGTTTTAGCAGCGTACCACCGGTCCCGTGGACGATGCATTTCGGCTTGCCGGTGGTGCCTGACGAGAACATGACATAAAGAGGGTGATTGAACTCGACCTGTTCGAATACGATCTTGTCTCCTTCGAACGGGGCGATGAATGCCTCATAAGTCACAGCATTGCGGATTCCCGTGCTGTCAGCACCATCAAAGGCATATTTGACAATGACGACCCTTTTCAGGCTGTCGATGCGATCAACAACATCGCGGACCTTTTCACGGATGTCATGCTGCTTGCCATTATAATGATAGCCATTGACAGTTATCATCACGGTCGGTTCGATCTGACCGAACCGGTCAACGACGCCCTGCACACCGAAATCGGGCGACGCGGATGACCATGTTGCGCCAATCGCGGCCGTAGCAAGCATTGCAATGACCGTTTCTGACATGTTGGGCATATAGCCACAAACACGATCACCCTTTTTGACACCTTCAGCACGTAGTGCCTGCGAAAAGCGGGAAACAGCGATGTTGAGTTCAGCCCAGGACAGGCGCGATTCGACCTTGTCTTCGCCCCAGAAAACGATGGCGTCTGTATTGTCATCACGAGCCAGCAGGTTTTCTGCGAAATTCAGTCGAGCATCGGGGAAGAACTGTGCGCCGGGCATCTTGTTGCCATCAATCAGAACGCGTTCACCCCATGTCTCGGCCTTGAGTTCGGTGTATTCGACAAGGGCAGGCCAGAAATCCTCGATCTTGGCGACAGACCAGTCATACAGAGCGGTGAAGCTCTGGAGATCAAGGCTGTATTTGTCATTCACCCAGCGGCGAAAGCTGGTGACATTTGCGTTTTCAACACGTTCTTTCGTCGGTTGCCAAAGCACGTCGCTCATGATGGGCCTCTGTTTCCTGCGATGTTGTGTCTTCAGATTAGCGCGTTATCTAATTTGGTATCTTGATACCGTTTTCTACGGGGAAAAAAGTCGGTCGGCAAGCGGAGTAACGCAGATGTCTAAAATTGGTAATACCAATTATGCGAAAAAATTTCTCAAATCGCATCAAGAATCTCTGTCAATATATTGTTATAGTGTAAAAATATAAGATTTAAGATGCTTGTAAAAATCTTTTCAACCCGGATCGATATGGACTGGTTTTGCTAATAAAATGACAAAAATGGGTGCATTTTTATTTTATCGTGATTCGCTCTCTGTGCCTTCGGAGTATCTTCAGATGAAAATGCTTGCACGTTCAAGGCAGCGTACTAGTTTGCTTTGATCGCAAAAAAAAGCTGGAGACTCATCTTGGCCGGGATTGATGAAAGCAAGGCGTTTGTATCAATCAATATCGCTGTTTTGACAGTAAGTGATACGCGCACAGCAGTAAATGATACCTCGGGTGATTTACTTGTTAGCCGAATAGAAGCCAATGGCCACCGCGTCCACGAACGATTGATCCTGCGAGATGATCAGACGATTCTGCAGCGCCAGTTGCTGGCTTGGTGCGAAAATCCCGAGATTGATGTGATTATCTCAACAGGTGGAACAGGGGTGACAGGACGTGATGTTACTGTAGAAGCCCATCGGGCTCTTTACGAAAAGGAAATCCCCGGATTTGGCGAGCTGTTTCGGTGGATTTCGTTTCCCAAAATCGGGACGTCAACTGTTCAGTCGCGTGCAACGGCTGGGGTCTGTAAGGGGACTTATCTGTTTGCGCTGCCCGGATCGACGGGCGCATGTAAAGATGCCTGGGATGAAATTCTGACCTATCAGCTTGATATTCGCCATCGCCCCTGTAACTTCGTGGAACTTATGCCACGCTTGCTTGAACGCTGAAGCATGAAGTGGCGGAACCTGGTTGGTTCCGTTTTTGACCAGCATCAGCTAATTCCCGGTTCATTGCAGGAAAGCATCATGGATTTCATCACAGATCCGTTCTTTTACGCTGTCGCAATCCCGGCAGTCTTGATTGCCGGCGTTTCCAAAAGCGGATTTGGTGGCGGACTTGGCGTGATTGCTGTTCCCTTGATGGCGCTTGCGGTATCGCCTCAGGCGGCCGCGGCCATCATGCTTCCCATCCTGTGCCTGATGGATGTTGCAAATGTTTGGGCCTATCGGACCCGATGGGACCGACGAAACATGCTCATTCTCGTTCCTGCCGCACTAGTAGGGATTCTTGTCGGGGTACTGACATTCAGCTACCTGAGTGTCGCGGCGGTGAAGCTTATCATTGCGATGATTGCTATCATTTTTACCCTTGATCACTGGCTGCGCGGCAAAAAAGCCGGAGCTTCACCAAAATCGCCAACCTGGGGAAAGGGAACGATACTTGGAAGTCTGGCAGGTTTTACCAGCTTTGTAGCCCATGCCGGGGGGCCGCCGGTCTCGGTATTCTTGTTGCCGCAGCGTATGGATAAATCAGTTTTTGTCGGGACGACTGTGATGTTTTTCATCGTCGTTAATTACGTCAAACTGATCCCTTACTGGTTTCTCGGTCAATTCAGCGGAGCCAATCTCGGGACGTCTGCCGTTCTTGTCCCGATTGCGATTTTTGGAACTTGGCTGGGCCTCTGGGCGCATGACAAGGTCAATGTCATCTTGTTCTATCGCGTCTGCTATACTCTGCTGTTTATGACAGGGGTAAAGCTGCTTTGGGATGCTGTTTCACTGTTTACCGCAGGATGACGACAGCGCGGGTAAGACCATGGTTTGAAATTTCCTGCGAAGCGAAGCGCATCTTTTGAGAATTCAATCCCGAAACATACTCTGGCAGACAGCACGAATCGAATTTTATGCGGCGTCTTGTCGGGGCATATATGTCCAGGCTGCCTTGAAACAAGGTACCGGCATTTATGCATTTATCTGAAAATGAACGGTTTTGGTTTAATAGAACCTATATTTTTGTATTCAGGGGTTTTACGTAGGCGATTTGTTCCGGATTGTCACAAAACTTTTAAAGTTTCGGAACTTTCGGCTAATGTCATGAAAATAAAGTGTTTTTATATAACGTGAAATCTTATGTAGTTTAGATAAAACTGATGATTGATCATGATCCCGGCGACAGGCTTATGGCGAACCAAAAAAACAAGGGGAAGCCACATGCCAGAGAGAATTCTGAACGCCGCAACAAACATGTCGGAATTAACGACTGCCAAAGTTAACGAAATTCAGAATGTGACCAAGACTGCCAAGATGCTCGCGATGAATGCCTTGATCGAAGCTTCTCGCGCAGGTGACGCCGGGCGCGGGTTCGCCGTCGTTGCCAATGAAGTCAATGTTATATCCCAGAAAATTACCTCCATCGCCAACGAACTCCAGGAACTGTTTGTCCAAGAAGCAGCAGAGCTTCGCAGGACAGCACAGATTGTTCGGGAATCACGGCTGTCTGATCTTGCACTATATGTCATCGAATTGATTGACCGTAACCTCTATGAGCGCAGTTGCGATGTGCGCTGGTGGGCAACCGACAGTGCGGTTGTTCAGGGCTGCGATCATGCGGCCGATGAGGCAGCCCGCAAGTTTGCCTGCAAGCGGCTTGGTGTCATTCTGGATTCCTACACGGTTTATCTTGATCTTTGGGTGGCCGATAAAAACGGACGCGTTATCGCCAACGGACGCCCTGATCGCTACAACGCTATTGGCACCGATGTCAGTGACAAGGCCTGGTTCCGTCAGGCAATGGCAACACAGAATGGTGGTGAATATGCCGTTGCAGATATCGAAAACATTGATGCGCTTGGTGGAAAGTCTGTTGCCACCTATGCAACTGCCGTACGTGCAGGCGGTGAAGAAGACGGGCAGATCGTCGGCGCGATGGGGATCTTCTTTGATTGGGAAGAGCAGGCTGAATCTGTTGTTAACTCGATCAATCTTCCCGACGAGGAACGCGAGAGGACAACAATCATGATTGTCGACCGCGACTGCAAGATCATCGCGTCCTCTGACCCGACAATGCGTCTCGGAGAATATATGGCGCTTCGGCACGGTAAGGAAGAGAAGGGGGCTTACCTGATCGAGGACCAGACGATTGTGGCTCATGCCCTGACGCCGGGTTACGAAACCTATGCCGGTTTGGGGTGGCGAGGGGTGATCGTCCAGAAACCGGCATCCAAATCAGCTTCTGCTGCATATGCAAGTGTCCGGCGCGCAGAAGATCTGGTCCAACAACATAAGATGGCGGGCTGACCTCCGGGACAGGATGTCTGGTGACTAGTTAAGGCCGGACAATAGAATTCATGACAAGGCGGTCATCATTCAGATGGTCGCCTTCTTTTATTCTGGACCATTGTAAAGTGGTTCGGGCTTGCCCCTTGGCGTCAAACCATATAGCGATAAAGTCAATTTGTTGATAAAATGTCATTAAATGACTTGTGCGCGAGGTGCCCGAACGTGGAACTGATTTTGGCAAAGCTGGGTGTTTCAGTTGGGATGGTTCTTGGACTGTCTTTTTTGGCTGAACGCGCCGGTCCCCGTGCGGCGGGTATTCTGTCGGGCTATCCACTTGGAACAGCAATTTTGCTGTATTTCATTGCAGTAGAACAGGGCATCGCATTTGCCAGTGAAAGTGCTGTCTATGCCATGCCCGGCCTGATCGCGACCCTGGCATTCCTTTACGGATATTTTCATGCGTCGCGCCGATTGGTGTCTTTGCCGGTTATCTTGCAGATTTTGCTGAGTTCACTGGCGGCATTCGTGGTTTACTTTATTGTGTCATGGCTGTTTCAGCTGACCTCAATGAGCCTGACACAGGCCGCGATCATTTTGTTATTTGCAATATTTGCAGCCCTCGTTCTGTTTCGTAAGATCGAGAATGTCAAAATTCTGAACCGGGTGCGCATTACCAAACGGGTGATCGTCTTTCGGGCCGGTTTGGCATCGCTGATTGTCCTGGTTATCAGTGGTCTTGCGGCCTTGATCGGTCCGCGCTGGTCAGGATTGCTGTCAGGCTTTCCGGTTGCCCTGTATCCGACAATGATTATCTTGCATTTCAGTTATGGTGCGGCACCAGTTCATACGCTGGTTCGGAACTTCCCGCGCGGGATGGGGGCATTGTGGATATATACGCTTGCTGTATCGCTCAGTTACCCTGTGCTTGGACTGAATTTTGGAACGCTGGTGTCATTTGCTGTCGCGACGGTCTATCTTGTCGCTTATTCCACTTTCGTTTGGATGAGGCAAAAGTCCGTGCGCACAGTAGAATGATCCCATAATATTCACCAACAATAGTGAATTCGCGGTCCGTTTGAACGGGCCAGTTCAGGGAGACGTATCTGCATGCAGCAGGTTCAATCACTGGTCAGGGCATTAAGCATCCTCAATGCGCTTGCAGAAAGCGATGATGGCATGACTCTGACCGAAATTGCCCAACAGGTTAAGTTACCCCCATCGACGGCCCACAGATTGCTGACCACGATGCAGCACGAACGATATGTTTCGTTCGATGGTGAACGAACCCTTTGGTTTGTCGGTGTGCAGGCCTTCAGTGTTGGTAATGCCTTTACCAAAAACCGCAATCTTAGCCAGATTGCACGCCCCTATATGCGTGCGTTGATGGAAGATAGCGGTGAAACGGTGAACCTTGCCGTTGCAGATGGCGGCGAGGTGATTTTCTTGTCTCAGGTCGAATGCCGTAAAATGATGCGTGCGCTCGTAACCCCCGGTCGCCGTGCGCTTATGCATTGTTCCGGCGTTGGCAAGGCTCTTTTGGCGTTTTTGCCAGAAGCAGAACTGAAATCCGTGGTTACCAAGCATGGCTTGCCTAAGATAACAGAGCGGACACTCGTATCAGTCAGTGCCCTTGAAAAGGATCTGGAACGGTCACGTCAACGTGGCTATGCCCTTGACGACGAAGAGCATGCTGTTGGCCTGCGTTGCGTTGCAGGTGTGGTACGTGACGAAACAGGAAGCCCGATTGCCGCACTTTCACTTTCTGGGCCAGCGGCACGCATTCCGAACGATCATATCGAATTGTTGGGCCTGAAAGTCCGCCGTGTTTGTGCCGATCTCAGCCGTGAATATGGCGGTATGCCCGTATAATCGTCATCGCGGTCGGACTTACGGTTGCTCAGCGTGTTCTTGATCTGTTGTTTGTCGCAAAGCGGAAGTTGTTCCTTCCGCTTCTTTTTGCGGCATACATGGCGTCATCAGCAGAAACCAGAAGCTCGTCAACGGTTTCACCATGATCGGGATAAAGAGCAATCCCGATAGATGCGGAAACGTGGTAAGGCGGGCGATCATTGCCAAGATCAATCGGGGTGCCTGAAAGTGCGTTTTGCAGTTTTCGGGCGACCTTTTCTGCGTCTTCCGGAGTTTCGCTTCCGGGCAGAATAATCGTGAATTCATCGCCGCCAATGCGTGCCACCGTATCAACATTTCGAAGCGTACCGGTCAGGCGCGATGCAATTTCGCCAAGAACCTTGTCACCTGTTGAATGGCCACCGGTATCATTGAGTTCCTTGAACGCGTCGATATCAATGAACATCAATGCAAAACATTCGCGCCGACGCTGGGAAAGTTTTATCGCGAAGCCTAGGCGGTCCATGAACAGATAGCGGTTCGGCAATGAGGTCAATGCGTCGTGACTGGCTTGAAAACGGATTTGTTCTTCAGCAAACTTGCGATCCGAAATATTGGTGAAGCTGGTGAGGCGCAGTGTCTTGTCCTGAACCATCACATTCCGACCATTGATTTCACATGGAAACATCGTGCCATCCTTGCATTTTGCGACGGCTTCGTAAGGTTTGTCATAACCTGATCTGATATTGGCCATGACAAGTGGCAGGGTTTCGCTGGAAATAATATCGGATGCGCTGAGATCAAGAAGTTCATTGCGTGTATAGCCAAACATGCGTTCGGCAGCGTTGTTTGTATCAACGCACTTGCCACCATCGTGCAAGAACAGGGCTTCATTGCTTAGCGTTTCAAGGATTTGCAAGCGTTCCTCGCTTTCGCGACGTCGATTGCGCTCCTGCACAAGCTCCGTAATATCCCACAGTATGCAGTCAATCTGGCAGTCATCGGTGAACGGAGGCAGAGCCCGCATCTGGATGCGAACCCATCGTTGTTCGCCCGGGTTGGTTTTGACAGTGTCTTCAAGTGTCTGAATCGTGCCCTTGGCTTCAATGGCTTCGCGGCGAAGATTCTGCAAGGTTTCCGGATCAAAGACCTGCTTTGGCAAACTGTCAGAAGTCGACACGCCCGCCCAGTCAAGACCATGTTCAGATGCGAACTCGACCTTGCCGGTTTCGTCGATGCGAAAAACCACTCCGGGCAGTCGGGCAAAGAAGCGTTCACGTGCGCTGGCATTTCGGCGCACCATCAGGTGTAGAACTGCCAGGACCGCAGCAATTGATAAGAAGAAGATTATTGACGTCGAAAGCTGAGGAAGCGGGATACTTTCATCCATCAAAGAAACGGCAACCTCAAGGCCACCGCAAAACCATATCCCGAGCAGCCACCAGGATATGTGCAGTGCTATGAAATAGCGGTCATTCAAAAACGGGCCCGGCATATCTGTTGGTATAACCTGCGCTTGTCATTCCGGACAAAGAATATACCTATAACGAGATATGACAAGTAACTGATTTGTATCAGTTAGATCTCAAACCGAGCGTTGTCGAACAACCGCTAAATATCATCATTACATACCGGGACAGGAAATACCCGTGCCACCAAGCCCGCAATATCCGTCTGGGTTCTTATGAAGGTATTGCTGATGGAAGTCTTCTGCATAGTAGAAGGTCGGGACATCTGCGATATCCGTGGTGATGTCACCTTGGCCAGCCGTGGTAAGCGCGGCATGATAGTTTTCGCGTGATTCTGTTGCCGCGGCTTTCTGATCTGCGTTGCCTACATAGATAACCGAACGGTATTGAGTTCCGATATCGTTACCCTGTCGCATGCCCTGGGTTGGGTCATGGTTTTCCCAAAACAGTTTCAACAGCTGTTGATAGGAAATGACAGCCGGATCAAAAACAACCAGAACGACTTCGGCGTGGCCGGTCATTCCACTGCAAACTTCGCGATATGTCGGGTTGTGAGTGTAACCACCTGCATAGCCGACCGCAGTGCTCCAGACGCCATTTGCTTTCCAGAACAGGCGTTCAGCCCCCCAGAAGCATCCCATGCCAAACACGGCAACTTCCATATTATCGGGGAAGGGGCCAACCATCGGATTACCGGTCACAACATTTCGATCCGCAACGACAATCGCATCGTCACGTCCGGGTAATGCGGTGTCGGCTGTCGGCATCTGTGCCTTGTCGGTTTTAAGAGCGGAAAGCATGTCTTTTACCTGATGAAATTTCATATTCTCTGTGCAATGTAACCCAGCACGCCACAATAGCAATTCCCCTGACGATAAAATGTCTTTGAACATTCTTTTGGTGCCACACCGGTGCCACCGGATAATGACACGGCAGTTGATTGGTCTCGTATCACAAGGGATTGTTGTGCGCAGAATACGGCATTTGAAATCAATGGGGCTGATGCTGGCAGGGGCCATCTGTTTGATCATCGGCTTGGTGTTTTTGCCGTTGCCGCCGCCATTTTTCGGTATGGTTTTTATTGCTGTGGGGCTGCCGATGTTGGCCGCCGGGTCAAAACGGACGCGACGTCTGATCCAGCATGTGCGCTGGCGTTACTATCGGCACAATGAAAAAGTGGAATATCTTCTGGGCCGGATGCCCGGATTTTTACGTCGTCACGGGTACAAAACCCGCCCGGATGTTCTGGCCCGCCTGAACCGTAAAGCGACGGCAAGAGATATCGGGCAAAAGAGCGTCAAGTCCTGATAAACTATAATTTTAAATCAAGGCGTTACGCGACGTATCAAGCAATCGAGACCAACTGACTTTAATTGTCCGCAGGCCGATATTGCCTCCGCCTGCGTGGAATATTTTCCGGTCAGGAGCCTGAAGAAGAGTCCCTGACCCTCAATTGCAATGGTGACGACTTCATGTTCGGCATTACTCAGAACACCTCTAGAAGATGACTGGAATTTCGCCCAGGCGTCCTCAGCCCGCCCACGTGATCTATATGCTGCCAATTGCACTGCATAGTAGGGGCCGTTTGTTATAACGGGCGCTGCTTTGGCTGTTGGTACAATTCTTGGCGCGGAAGAAGCTGTATTCTGATTGGCAACAACCTGTTTGGCTTCCGACTGTGACGCCATCGGCAATTCGATCATGGTCCTGGATGGCTCGCGGTCAACCACTTCAAGCTGACCTTGCTCAATCGGTCGAGAGTTGGTTGCAACGACTGCGCCGTCATGTTCAACACTTTCTGCTGTTCCTGCAATGGTTGGTGTATCGACCATTGGTACCGGCACAGATACCATCTCTGATGCGGCATCGGTTTCAGCCAGTTTGGAAACAGGGACAGGCACCATTTGCGGCGTTGCTGCTGTTGAGGTGGCTAACATGGTGCTTGATGGCGTAGCTACAGCGACGGTTTGCGGTGCTGGCGCAGATGCAGACGAAATGCGTGGTTCGACCTTTGTCAGCTGGGCCGTGTTTGCGCTGACTTCCATGTTCATACGTTCAATCGGCTTGGTGCTATCTTCCGGGGCAGCAACAGTCACTCCACCGGTTTCATAAAATCGACGGTCGCGCTCGACCTTTGGCGGATCAGGAAGTTCCGGGCCCGGTGCAACCGTTGCGGCCGCAACAACGGTGTCGATTTCATGAGATCGCGCAAATTGCGGCGCGCTCTCATCAAGGGTCTTCAATCGGCGTTGGGCGAGGGAGCTGATATTCCCCGAAAGCTTGATACCCTGACCGCAATCCAGATTGACTTTGTTTTCCGGGGGGGACGCCGTCAGCCATACGTAAAGTTTTCTGGCGTTTGCATAGTCACCATCCATGTCAAATGAGATGGCCTGTATCAGGTTTTCTTGCGGCGTTCGGTCAAGCGGGATTTCAGCTGCCGTTGATTGCGGTTGATCCGTTTTGGTTGCCGGACCAAAGAAAAGACCGCATGCAGCGCGGTTGAACTCGACGCTGGCTTTTTGATCCATGTTCGCAGGTTGCTGTGCGCCAAGTGATTGTTCGTTGCTGCCAGCACCGAACCACAAGCCTGAAAGATCATCTGTGCTGCAGGCAGTTAGTAGTGGCAAAAGTGCTGCGGCTGTAAACCAGCCCCGTCTCAGACGGACATTCTTGTTGGTTGTCGCAGCTCTGATTTTCACGCTTCACCTGATGATTATATTATCAGCGTCAGTTATAGCCAGCAGCAGGGCTTGCCGCAACTGTTACAAGCGCCATCGTTGCTGTCAAGCAGGCTGAAAAATCAGATGGATATGAGGTTTGGTGAAGCTATCAAGGCAAAAGCAGTGTGGTAAAAATCCCGTTTTGATCAACGTGTGATCAGCGGGATCATGATGCCGGCCAACAAAACCAAAACGGTAATTGCAATGACGATATTGATTACGCTTTTGCTAGCCTTGTTTGCTGTTTCCCTGTTCATACCGGCGTTCGCTTTACCTTTTCGGCCATTTCGACTTGCACCGGCACTTCCGCCACCTGTTTCAGCGGTCAGGATTTTGATGACCTGTTTTTTGTCTTTGCGGGTAGCCTGATCATATTTGCTTTCGACAATACGAACTTCAGTATTGTTTCTATTCGCCAGTGCTTCTTTGGCTGAATTCATTGCTGCGTTGTAATCGGCGACCGTTTCAAGGTCCATTTGTTGACCTGTCGACCGGATACATACAACAGTGTAGCTTTTGCGCATTATCGCGTCTGACATATCTCTTCCACTCTCCAAAACGCCCGTCTTCCTGCGACATATGACGTTTTGGAGCCAAAATAAAAAGATATTCTAACGAATAGGGCCGATATTTTTTATTGTGTGGAAGATTATGGGCCTGGCAGTCGTTATCTAACTCCCGATTTTCCCGGAAAGTTCTTTGTACTCTTTGCAATCTGTGCCGCAAACCTGTTCGAGACGCGCAAGATTTTCGCGCGCCATTTCAGGTTTTCCGGTCTGCAGGAACAATTCACCCTGATATTCGAGTGCCCCGACATGTTCAGGATCAATCATCAAGGCACGTTCGTAATTCTGCGAAGCGCTTTCAAAATCGCCGGTTTTACGCTGGCTGTAAGCAAGGTAATTGAACAAGTCCGCATTGTCCTGATCGTCTTTGAGCATCGCTTCGATCTTGTCGATGGCCATGTCATACATACCGGTGTCGACAAGCTCCGTAACAGCAGACAAATCCGTCCCGTCCGAGCTCCAGGTGTTGGAGTTGCCCATTGCAAGTGCACTGGTGGAGGTCATCGAACCGGCCAGCAATACAAACATCGCACAAGCCGAGATCATTTTAGGGGTTTTACCCTTGCGGTTCATCGTCATACCTTTCATTGATCATCTTGTGGCATCTACATGTGCGTTGGGACGCTTCGAATTTTTGATTTATCACAACTGTAAGCTTCTCGTAATCACTTGTTGGTGAAGAATATGTCAAAGAAAGGGCGTGCCGTTGGGAATCATTGAAACACTTGCGCTGAGCATGGGCGGTGCATGGGCCAGCGGGGTCAATCTTTACGGAACGGTGGTTGTTCTGGGCATGATGAACAATTTCGGGTTCATCGATCTGCCGCCAGATTTGCAAATTCTTGCAAGCTGGTGGGTACTTGCCCTTGCAATGTTCCTGTATCTGATCGAGTTCGTCGCGGATAAAATTCCGGTCGTTGATAGTGTTTGGGACGCGCTCCATACCTTCATCCGGATTCCAGCCGGTGCTTTGCTGGCGGCAGGAGCCATGAGCGGTATTGATGCCGGACTGGGGGACGAAGCGCAAACCGCGATCAGTTTGCTTGTTGGCGGGACCATTGCCGCTGGCAGTCACTTCACCAAGGCCGGTAGCAGGGCCGCGATTAACACATCGCCTGAACCGGTTACCAACAGCATCGCCTCTGTCACCGAAGATGTTGCCGTCTTTGGCGCCCTTTACACGGTCGTTTTCCACCCCGTGATCTTCTTCGTCTTGTTTGCGTTGTTCATATTGCTGCTGATCTGGCTGGTACCAAAAATCTGGCGTTTCATTGCCGAAGTTTTTGGAAATGCCCGCCATCCCGCAGCGGCATACGGGCAAGCAAGGGCGCAACATGCGGGGCCTGATCGCGGTCAGTTTGGAAAGATAACGCTTTCCGGTACGACGGATAAGGTACAACTTCCCAAAGGGGATCCTAAGTTACCGCCGCGCTGATCTCAGTATGACCAAACAAAAAAGCCCGCAAGCAATTGCCTGCGGGCTTTTTATCGTTTTAAGCAGTTGATCAGAACTCAGCTTCGATCACGCGATCACGGATTTCAGCTGCCATTGCCTCGGCAAGTTCATTGATGCCAAAGGTTTTCTGATGCTGGAAACCGATACGGCGAACCGAAGCGGTTTTTTCTTCGGCTTCGCGTTTGCCAAGGGCAAGGATCATCGGAACCTTGGCATGGCTGTGTTCCCGGACCTTGTAGTTGATCTTCTCGTTACGAAGGTCAAGCTCGACGCTGAGGCCTTTGGCTTCAAGAGCTGCCTTGACCTCAAGGGCGTAATCGTCGGCCTCATTGGTGATCGAGCAGATGACCGCATGAACCGGAGACAGCCACAAGGGCAGGCGACCGGCATAGTTTTCGATAAGAATACCGATGAAGCGTTCAAGCGAACCGAGAATTGCACGGTGCAACATGACCGGACGGTGTTTCTCGCCATCTTCGCCCATATAGGACGCATCAAGACGTTCCGGCAGAACAAAATCGGCCTGCAGCGTGCCGCACTGCCAGTCACGACCAATTGCATCGCGCAGAACGAACTCAAGTTTCGGCCCGTAGAACGCGCCTTCACCCGGATTGATTTCCAGTGCAAGACCGGCTTCTTCGGCGGCTTCTCGAAGGGCCGCTTCTGCCTTGTCCCAAATCTCGTCCGAACCGGCGCGTACTTCTGGACGGTCGGAGAATTTGACGAGAATGTCGGTAAAACCGAAATCCTTGTAAACCGATTTCAGAAGGTCACAGAAAATCTTGGTTTCCGAGACGATCTGGTCTTCGGTGCAGAAGATATGCGCATCATCCTGAATGAACTGACGGACACGCATGATGCCGTGCAGACCGCCGGACGGTTCATTACGATGACAGCAACCAAATTCCGCCATGCGGAGCGGCAGATCACGATAGGATTTGCTGCCCAGACGGAAAATCTGCACATGACACGGGCAGTTCATCGGCTTGAGCGCCAGAACCTTTTCGGGATCATCTTCATCCGGGGTCGTGGTGAACATGTTCTCGCGGAACTTTTCCCAGTGACCGGATTTTTCCCAAAGCACACGATCAACAAGCTGCGGGGTACGAACTTCCTGATATCCGGCGTTATCAAGACGATCACGGATATAGTTTTCGACCTTGCGATACAGCTTCAGTCCCTTGTCATGCCAGAAGACAGACCCTTGTGCTTCTTCCTGCATGTGGAAGAGGTCCATTTCGCGGCCAAGACGACGATGATCGCGTTTCTCTGCCTCTTCAAGCATGTGCAGGTACGCATCAAGGTCTTCCTTGCTTTCCCAGCAGGTGCCATAGATACGCTGCAGCATCTCGTTGTCCGAATTGCCACGCCAATAGGCACCGGCAACCTTCATCAGTTTGAAGGCCTTGCCAATCTTGCCTGTGGACGGTGCATGCGGGCCACGGCAAAGATCAATGAAATCTCCCTGACGATAGCAGGTAATGGTTTCGGTTTCCGGCAGGTCACGGATGATCTCGGCTTTGTATTTCTCGCCCTTATCAAGGAAGAATTTGATCGCTTCGTTGCGATCCCAGACTTCACGAACAATCGGCTCGTTCCGTTCGATGATCTTGTGCATCTGCTTTTCGATCTTGACCAGATCGTCGGGCGTGAACGGCGTGCTACGTGCAAAGTCGTAATAAAAACCGTTTTCAATGGACGGGCCAATGGTGACCTGCGTGTCAGGATAGAGTTCCTGAACGGCTTCGGCCATCACATGGGCGCAATCGTGGCGGATCAGCGGCAGAACCTCTGCATGGCCCTTGGTCACGATTTCGATAGTCGCGTCAGTGTCAATCTCGCGCGAAAGGTCGCGTACTTCACCGTTGACGATGATGGCAAAGGATTTCTTTGCCAGCGAAGAACTGATGCTTTTTGCGACATCAAAACCCGATACCGGGCCGTCAAATTCGCGTACGGCGCCATCGGGAAGGGTCAGGGCAATCATGGTTGGCTCAACTCTGCTTTATCTGCGGGCATAATTCAATAATGCACATATAGAACCCGCATGTTTACGCGGGGTAAATGCACAAGAAAAGGAATTTCAGGATGAGGTCAAGTTCGCTCTTTGAAAAAAGCGATATTCGGGACAGCACAAAGCACTGTGCAGCCATCCAGGCGCGCAGTGATTGCATTGGTGATCAAGTTTTTGTCGGCAAAGCCGTGCATTGATACTATCCCGTCAAGTGATGAGCCAATATAACAGGTGAAACATTCAGAGCAAGACACAAGCACATGACAAAAGCCAATATCTGGCTTGCAGTCGTGAAGGTGAACCTGTTCTATCTTGGAAGATCAAAATAAAGGCGCCACCAACGCCTCGTAAGGGAGCCCCAAAATGTCCAGTCCGGAAGTTCGCCGGAACATTATGTTTCTGAGTTTGTGTGTCGCGCTGTCTGCCAGTGCGATGTCGCTGATTTTCACGGTTGCCGCAGTCATTGGTTATTCATTGGCAACCGATAAATCGCTTTCCACCCTCCCGGTTGCCTTCATGATGATTGCCATGATGGCGATGACTGCACCCTCGGCCATGGTCATGGCAAAGTTCGGGCGAAAGTTCGGATTCTGGATGGGCTCGGGGATCGCCATGATGGGCGCGCTTTCAGGGATGGGGGCTGTTTATTACAGTAACTTCTGGCTGCTATGTGTAGCCTGTGCCTGCATCGGTGCGGGAAATGCCATTGCCATGCAGTACCGCTTTGCCGCAGCTGAAGCTGCCCCGCCGGAATTTCGTGCGCGCGCTATTTCCTACACGATGCTGGGCGGATTGGCTTCGGCCTTCATCGGGCCAAATCTTGCGAGTTTCGCACGTAACTGGTTTGAGACGGTTCCGTTTCTTGGCACATTCGTTGCCCTGATCGGGTTGCAGGTGCTGTTGGTGATTGCGATCGGACAGTTGCGTCTACCCGATATGCGTGGCCACAAGCATGCAGAACCGGCGCGTCCGCTTAAGACCGTTCTGGGCCAGCCTGCTGTGATCGTTGCCATCATTGCCGGGGCGCTTGGCTATGCTGTCATGAGTTTTGTGATGACAGCCACACCACTTGCGATCCTTGATTGCGATTATGCATTCGGCGATGCGGCCTTTATCATTCAGTGGCACGTTGTCGGGATGTATGCGCCGGGCTTCTTCACCGGCAATCTGATCAAGCGGTTCGGAGCGCTGAAGATCATTCAGGTTGGCGCGTTGTTGAACTTTGTCTGTCTGGCAGTCGGATTGTCCGGACAGGACCTGATCGGGAATTTCTGGGTATCGCTTGTGCTTCTTGGGATTGCCTGGAACTTTATGTTTGTTGGTGCAACAACATTCCTGACGGAAAACTATCGTTCTTCCGAACAGGCGCGCGTTCAGGCGATCAACGAGTTTGCCGTATTTGGCACCGTGGCGATTGCTTCCCTGTCGGCCGGGTCGATTTACGCCGACTCTGGTTGGGTGACGCTGCTTTACAGTGCAGCTTTGCCCGTTGGTCTGGTTCTGTTGATTGTGGCTGGGTACGCAATTCGTCGGAAAACCCAGACGGCTTAGGGGATTGGGGCTAACCAAGGGCCGCATAATGCGGCCCTTTTTGTATGTGTCGCTGGGAAGTCAGTGATGACCGCTCAGGATATCAAGGGCGTGCGATCTGAATTCCCGATTGTAGAGAACCAGCGTCACCCAGGTGGCACAAACGATAAACGCGATTGGATGGTAAAACCATGCAAGGGCTGACAGCGCAAAGAAATAGGCCCTGATACCGCGATTGAAGTTATGTGCTGACATCATGCTCATCCGCGAGGCACGCGCCGCAGCACGTGCCGCATCAGGTTCACCAGGGTCAGGTGCGGCACCAATCAGGATCGAGCAATAGTTCGACAGGCGAAATGCCCAGGTGAATTTAAAGAATGCATAGATGAAAATGATGACCAGCAAAACCACCTTGCATTCCCAGACCCCGGCCGTCGTTTCGACCGCAAAGGGCAGGGCGGAGACGGTTTCAATGGCCTTATCGGTATAGCCAAGAAGCGCAACAAGGCCGATCAATACCAGAATGGTGGTCGAGGAAAAGAAACTGATGCCGGTAATCAGGTTGCCCGCAATAGAGGTGTCGACCATTCTCAGATTGCGTTTAAGCATCTGTTCCATCCAGCGATGGCGATTGCGCGCCATATGAGCCGAGATAGAGTTGCGACGTCGCGGTCCTGCATCAGCAAAAATTGTATAGCCGACCCACCAGGACATTGCCCAACAAATTGCAACGATATCAATAACGGTAAAAGCCGGCATCATTTGGTCCATACGTAAACTGACGACATAACAAAGCAGTTTGGAACTGTTTTATATCCTACTGACATTGCGTTATTCTTCGCAATCTTCTTTGCAAGCGCCTATATCGTCGAAATGTGGAACCTGCATAGCTGATCATCATGTTGCCAGTGCGGGTTGAGTTTTACCGCAATCCAGAGTATCAGCAGCGCAAATTTTCATTGGAGACCGACATGAGCGATCTTGAGAACGATCTTGGCGAAGATATCGACTTCGAGGAATTCGAAGCGCACACCGAAAAGCTGCTGGAAGACGGTCGTACCAAAGACGATCTGTTCGAATTTGTAGGCTTCATGAACATCAACGAAGTCGGCACGCATATGATCGCGGCCGAGATGGTTCTTGATGAAGACGCTATCGACCAGATGAGCAAGAACCTGCGCAAGCTGGAAATTGACCTTGAGCCGTTGGGCGAACTTACCGGAGGCCTAAAAGGCGGTGAAGACGTCAAACGTGCACTGGGTGCGCTGTTCCTTGAACTGGTCGAGCTGTGCGAACTTGACGATGATGACGAAGACGCGGGCGAACTTTCCGAAGAAACGCTGCTTCTCCTGAACTTTATCAAGCGTTTCAACCCGCAGATGCGCCGTCTTACGGTCGCGCTGACGGATACGGACGATGATGACGTATCTTGCGAGTACGAAGTCACCAACTGGTAAGACTTGCCGATCAGGCAATTTATCATGTAGGCAAAAGGCAGGGCTTTGTTCCCTGCCTTTTTCGTTTCGGAGCTGCCACCGTGACCGCCTGTATGCCAATTCGTGCCGCCAAACGTTTTCAGAACTATCAGGATCGCCTTGCTGCAGGACAGGAACCTGTTCCCAATGCGGAAATGTTGCGGCAATGGTTGGTTGAAAACGCTGATACGTTTAGCCCGGTACTGGAATGGGACCTTAAGACGTGCGCGAAGATCGTTTATGATTTCTCGGCCACTGGGGATGTGGTGATTGGCGGAACCAGCGATCCTGCACGACAAACTGAAATCATGTGGCAGCAGCTTGCCAAGGCAAATGCGCCTGTCGGTGTCGGTCGCTACCGCGAAGATCGCATATGCTATCAATCCGATCAGTTCAAAAATGATGGCGAGGCCCGTAGCCAGCATCTGGGCATTGATCTGTTTGCGCCTGCCAGCACGCCGGTTTTTGCGCCGCTCGATGGTGTCGTACACAGCTTTGCTGATAATAATCTTCATCTTGATTATGGCCCGACGATCATCTTGCAGCATCAACCGGAAGACGGTGTGATGTTCTATACGCTTTATGGGCATCTGAGCCGGGACTCACTTGATGGTCTTTACAAGGGCAAGGAGTTTTCTGCGGGTGAGATTTTGTGCCGGTTCGGAGATTTTCCCATCAATGGGGACTGGATTCCTCATCTGCATTTTCAGGTGATTTTTGACATGCTCGGACGTGAAGGGGACTATTTCGGGGCAGCAAAGCCGTCGGAGTGGGATATCTGGGCAAGCATTTGCCCGGATCCGAATCTGATATTGCAAATGCCCGAAAATGTTGTCGCCACACGGGAAGGTGTTTGATGCAGCCTCGCTTAAAGGCAGGCCTTTGGGTGCGCGGACAGATTGCAATTTGTCAGGCAAATCTTATCACAGCCATGGTTGCTCATAAAGGCAATGAAGAAGCAGGGGCGGTCTTGTTGAAGTTAAACCGGTTTGATGCGGGCTGTTTTGTCTATTCACGCGTCACAACCCTTGACGGTGAGCTTGGCTGGATGATGGTGGCCGGGGGGGCAGAGGGCGGACGCGAAACAGAATTCAACTGTGATACATATTGTCGCAAACAGGTTGAATTCGACCGGGATGTCTGGGTGCTGGAGATCGAAGACCACAAGGGACAGTACGAGCTTGATGCGCCTGTTGTCGAATTCTAGTGCCAAACAAAAAGGCTGACACATAGGTGCCAGCCTTTGATCATCGCAGCAACGAACTTTGCAATCAGGCGGTGCGCTGCAGAAGGTGGTAACCGAAATCGGTCTCAACCACATCAGAGGTCGCGCCGACTTCCATGCTGAATGCAGCAGCATCGAATTCCGGAACCATCATGCCGCGGCCGAAGAAACCGAGATCGCCGCCTTGCTGGCCGGACGGGCAATCAGAGTTGGCTTTTGCCAGTTCTGCAAAATCGGAACCGTTTGCGATCTGATCCTTAAGAGCATTGATTTCGTTCAATGCTTCTTCTTTGGTGCGGGTTGCACTCGAACGTGCCGAACCGGCATACATCAGGAGAATGTGCGACGCGCGAACTTGTTCACTCATAACTGGTCCTTTCTTCCGCCAAGGCTTGCACCTGGCGGATTTTCTGCAAGATTGGAAGTTTATGGAAAACGCCGAGGGTCCAAATCCATGTACAGTCGTATACTCCTGTACATGGGCTTGGGCCCTAGACATTGTCCATGCCTTGTGGCTTGTTACGACAAATTGATCCGAGATGAAAGAGAAGAGGCAGATTGATGCTTGCTGTTGTGTCCCCGGCCAAGAAGCTGGATTTTGAAACAGACGTGCCTGAAATGGCTGTTTCACAACCCGCATTTCTGGACGACACTGAAGAACTGATTGAAGTTGCGCGGAAAAAAAGCCGCAGCGATTTGATGAAGCTGATGGGGATCAGTGAAAACCTTGCTGATCTGAATTACCAGCGCTTCCAGCATTTTTCACGGCCTTTTGATCGCACCAATGCCAAACCGGCAATCTATGCTTTTCGTGGCGATACCTATGTCGGACTTGATGCCGACACCATGAAAGCAGACGACATAGACTGGGCGGAAAGTCATTTTCGCATGTTGTCGGGATTATACGGGCTGCTCAAACCACGCGATCTGATGCAGCCATATCGTCTTGAGATGGGCACACGACTGTCGAACCCGCGTGGCAAAGACCTTTATGCTTTTTGGGGTGACAAGATCGCCACTGAAATCAACAAGCTTACACAGGGCCATAAGGATCGCAGCCTGATCAATCTGGCCTCGAGCGAATATTTCAAGTCAGTAAAGACCAAACTGCTTGAAGGCCCGGTAATTACGCCGGTATTCAAAGAAGTCAAAGGCGGGGCAGCCAAGGTTGTTGGCTTCTCAGCAAAGCGCGCCCGTGGCATGATGGCACGATACATGATCGACAATCGACTGGAAAATCCGCAGGATTTGAAGAAGTTCAAGCTTGATGGATATTGCTATCAGGATGACCTGTCGAGTGAGACGGAGTGGGTCTTTACCCGCGTTCATGACCAATAACACAAACTATTTCGGTGATAACTAATGACCGACGAGCATCTTGAACAGCTCGAGGATGACAATCATCTGCCCGAGGCACATCCGTTTTCCGGGTATTTGAGAACATTCTTTCGGGGGCCGGGCCGTTCACGCAGTCTGACCCGTGAGGAAGCTTTTGACGCTTTCTCCATGATCCTGCGCGACGAGGTTGAACCCATTCAACTGGGGGCTTTCTTATTGATGCTGCGCTATCGGGCAGAAACGCCCGATGAACTTGCGGGCATGATCGAAGCTGTCCGCAAGGCCGCCCGACTTGACCCGGATGATGGTCAGGAGGCTGGTGCAGAAGGGCGACCGATGCTCGATTGGCCGTCTTATGCGGCTGGGCGTACACGCGGCTTGCCCTGGTTTGTACTTTCGGCCCATTTGTTGTCGCAAAATGGCGTGCCGGTCCTGATGCATGGATATAATTCCCATCTGGTCAATGGTGTTGGCACCGAAGCTGCGATCAAGGCACTAAAACTGCCAATCGCGATGTCCGCAGAAGAAGCAAGATCAGATATCGCTGCCCAAGGGTTCGCATATCTGCCATTGCGGCACATGCACCCGAAATTGCAGGAACTGATCGGCTTGCGGTCGTTGCTGGGACTGCGAAGCCCGGTCAATACATTACTGCGGTTGCTTAATCCGTTGCAGGCGCGTGCAGCTTTCCTAGGTGTATTTCATCCGGCCTTTCTTGATGTGCATCGTGAAACCGGGAAATTGCTTGAACTTCCGCGGATCGGCGTGATCAAGGGCGGTGGCGGTGAGGCAGAACGTACGCCTTTCAAGCATGTCGACCTGCGCATGCTAGATAACGGTGAGCTTTGCGACGTCAGATGGCCTGCGATGCTGTCCAAAACGGAAAAAGAGCTCGACGAGCAAAGTCCGGTAACCCTGAAACATTTCCTTTCAGTCTGGCGCGGAGATGTCGAAGATTCTGGTGCCGAAGCACGGATCAAGGGGAGTGCTGCAATGGCGGCATTCCTGGCAGGCAAGGCAGATTATATCGACGAAGCCGAAAGGTTGGTTCAGGAATGGTGGGACAAACGCGATCGCAATGTCGGCTAATAGCTGACTGCTAGCTCATCACATCTGATCAAAAGAAAAGGGACGGGTTGCCGTCCCTTTTTGCATTTTAGAACGAAGAATTAGGTTCTTTGAGGAATGCCAGCTCTTCGGAGGTGGATACACGCCCGAGAATCTCGTTGCGATGCGGGTAACGGCCGAAACGGTCAATGATCCTTTTGTGTTTGATCTCGAACTCGTAGTTATGCTCAAGCCCCGGTTGGGCAAACAGTTCCAGTGCGATTTCGTGGATCAGTTCAGATTCCGAATGCATATAGGGCATGTAAAGAAATGCACGCTCTTGCGCGTTGGACAGTTTCTTGTCCGTTCCATTTGCCACGGCTTCCTGTGCCAGTATCAGGGCCACGGTATCTGATGCAAAAGATTGCGGCTGGTCGCGGAACATGTTTCGCGAAAACTGGTCAAGAACAATGATCTCGGCCAGACGGCCATGTGCAGTTGCGCGCCAGGAATAGAGTTCACCTGCATGCGCCGCAGTGTGGAAGTCCGAAAACCGCTCGGAAATGTGGGCGTCAAGTGAGGTATCCTTGATAAACCACTGTTTTTGATCAAGTTCCTTGAACCAGAAGTCCAGAACAGTTTCAGGTTTCATGTCGCTTAGCCCTTAAACAGAATGCATTTCGTATGGTTATACGGTGTGTTAAGCAATTTTTGCCAGCGGCAAACAACCGGTCAAGTTATGTTATCCGAAAGATAGTGGGCCAATGGTTTGGCAAAGAGTTGACAGTTATGATCCCGGCATGGATTATGCCTGTGTCTTGGGTGCTGATCCTTCGGGATTGGCTTAAAAGGGAACGTGGTGCGTTACGACAATGCCACGGCTGCCCCCGCAACTGTAAGCGGTCCGAGCATTACACATGCCACTGGTGAGAACCGGGAAGGCGTAATGCTTTTAAAACCGTGAGCCAGGAGACCTGCCTTTGACTGCCAGACACGGCTTGTCTGGTGCTGAACTGTTGGACGCCGGGGTGAGCGTCAGGTTGCAGGGAAAATGCGGTCTTGTTTAACCGGTATCTTGCTTCCAGCCATCCTATCGTTCTTTATCCTAACACTGCGTGTCGGGCAGTTGCCCGGTATGCATCGTTCGTGGAAGAGACGATTATATGTTTAAGACCGTTGGCAGGTGCGCTGTTGCAAGCGCCTGTTTTATATTGATGCCATTGGCCGCACAGGCCCATTTCCAGTTGGTATATACTCCGGAAGTCAATCAGGTCGCTGCTGGTGATGTTCCGGTAAAGCTGATCTTCTGGCATCCGTTTGAAAACGGACATGTCATGGATATGGCCAATCCGATTGAGTTCTTCGTCATTCATCGTGGTGAAAAGATCGATTTGGAATCAACGCTTTCTCCGACGACGTTTACCGGGTCTGAGAACTCGGCGGTGGCATTTGATGGCACGCTGACACTCAAACGCAGTGGCGATTACGTCATGGTGGTTGTGCCTGCGCCATATTACGAACAAAGCGAAGATATCTATATCCAGCAGATTACAAAATCCTATGTGAACCGGAATGAAATTCCGACGGACTGGATGGAAGCACAAGGGCTGAAAACGGAAATCTTGCCGCTAAACAGACCGACCAATATCGTCGCCGGGTCGACTTTTAGTGGTCGTGTTCTGAGTGACGGGCAGCCGGTTTCCGGTGTCGAGGTGGAAGTTGAATACATGGCTGCCGAACCGGATATGGCAAATGGCCGACCGAAGGAGCCAACTGCAAAACCAATGCCCGGTGGGGCTATTGTGGCGCTTACCGATGAAAACGGCTATTTCACCTTCGGTATTCCCAAAGCCGGGTTTTGGGGATTTGCGGCACTTGGCAGTGGCCCTGATAAAGAATTCAACGGTAAAGAGCTTTCTCAGGATGCAGTCCTGTGGGTTCGTGCCTATGATGTGAAATAGGCGTGGGGACAAAAACAGATGCATATTGTGGACGGGGCACTGGCTCCTGAAGTTCTGATTGGGGGCGGGGTTCTTGCGGTTGCCGGGCTTGGTCTTGGGTTGCGCAAGCTCCCGATCGATAAAATTCCGGCAACCGGTGTGCTGTCGGCAACGTTTTTTGTGGCCTCGCTTATTCACGTCCCGGTGGGGCCCTCAAGTGTTCATCTGATCATGAGCGGCCTTGCCGGTCTTGTTCTTGGTTGGACGGCATTTCCCGCACTTTTTGTCGGGCTGTTGTTACAGGCGATTTTCTTCGGATTTGGCGGTCTTACGGTTCTTGGGGTCAATACGGTCAATATTGCCTTCCCGGCTGTGATTGCCGGATTCATGTTCCGTGGTGTCGTTGCGCGCAGTAACCCGACGGCTGCTGCTGTTTGGGGCGGCATTGCCGGGGCACTTTCTATCTCGTTGACAACGTTGTTTGTGGCGATTTCCCTAACGCTGAGCGGGGATGCGTTCATTCCGGCCGCAAAACTCGTGTTTTTTGCCCATATTCCGATCATGGCTGTTGAAGGCTTTGTTTCTGCCGCTGCCGTGTATCTGATCATGAAAGTCAAACCGGCCTTGCTGATGGCGGGTGATCAGGCCAATGAATATGCGGTGCAAAGCTCGATCATCCTTGCTGAACAGGCAAATGAGGCCAACAATGGCTAAGCTGGCCACAGGGATCATTATTGCCGGGGTTATGTTCGGCGCGCATGGGGCTCAGGCGCATAAGGTGATCGCGTCTGTCTTTCCAAGTGGTTCGAATGTCGAAGGGGAAATCGGGTTCTCCAACGGAGATATGGCTGCCGATACGGTGGTTGAGGTCTTTGACAATCTGGGGAACAAGATCGATCAGGTCATGACCGATGGGGACGGATTTTTTATCTATACGCCAAGCGAGAAGGTCGATCTGGTCTTTCGGGCGGATCTGGGCGCCGGGCACATCGCCGAGGCAGGCTTTGCCATTTCTGATTTGTCCGACCAGGCCGGGCTGACGGGCGAAGCGCAATCGCGAGCAAATGAAAAAACCAGCATAAAACAAGCTGGCCCGGATGGTTCAAGCCGTTCCGGGAATGTCGCGATAAGCCGAGAACAGGAAGAAGCCATAGCCGCTATTGTTCGTGATGAACTACGGCCCCTTCGGCGCGAAATTACCGCCTATAAGGAGAAGAATGATCTCCAATCGGTTCTTGGGGGTATTGGCTATATATTCGGGTTCTTCGGGATTGCATATTACATTGCTGCCAGACGGCTGAAAGCCGAAGCGTCAAAGCCATGAGTCATTTATTCGGGCATGACCAGCCGTTAAGCGCGCAAGGAGGCGGAATTAAACCACCATCCTTTGTTGGATCGTTTGATCCACGCGTGCGTGTTGTGGCGGCTTGTCTGTTTGCTGTGATGGTGGTGTCCTTGCAACAGATCGAATTTGCCCTTGGTGCCTTTGTCATCGCCATTGCCACAATGTTGCTGACCGACCTGCCACTTCGACTGACCTTGAAGCGTATGGCGGCAATGGACGGCTTCATTATTGTCATGTTGGTCATGTTGCCGTTTACCACGCCTGGAACACCGATGTTTTCGATGCTGGGCGCGGACGCCAGTAAGGAAGGCCTTTTACATGCTGTCCTGATCGGGATCCGGGCAAACGCTGTTGTTCTGATGATGCTTAGCCTGCTTTCGGGGCTGACGCCTGTAACCTTGGGGCATACCTTGTACCGGTTAAGGTGCCCGGCGGCACTGGTGCATCTGATGATGTTCACGGTGCGTTACATTTCGGTACTGCATGACGAGTATCACCGTCTGCGGATGGCGATGAAGCTGCGCGGGTTCAAGGCACGAAACACGTTCCATACCTATCGATCATTCGGCTACCTGTTTGGTATGTTACTTGTTCGGTCGCTTGAGCGGGCAGAACGTGTGCTTGAGGCCATGAAATGCCGGGGGTTTAGTGGACATTTCCCGATGATTGATCAGCTGGTGTTTCGCAGGCGTGATGCCATCCTTGGTGCAACCTTTTTCGTTATGATCGCGGCCCTTATCCTGATGGATCGTATTTATGTCCTTGCTTATTGAACTAAACGATATTTCCTATGGATACCGGGCAGGACATAGTGTTCTTGATCGTGTCAGCCTGTCACTTTCAGCAAATGAACGTCTGTTTATCACCGGGCCCAACGGTGCCGGGAAAAGTACCTTGCTTCGTATCCTTGTCGGGTTGATCAAGCCGCTTGGTGGAGAAATCAGTGCATTCGGACAAAAACGCGTTTCTGATGCCGATTTTCATGATCTTCGTTGTCGGGTTGGCTTCATCGTTCAGGACCCGGATGATCAACTGTTTTGCCCAACGGTTGTCGAAGATATTGCCTTCGGCCCGCTTAATCTCGGTGCAAGCAGGGAAGAAGCATTGGCGATCGTCGACGATGTTCTGGATCAGCTTCATCTCAAACATTTGCGTGAACGCATCACGCACGAACTCTCAGGTGGTGAAAAACGGCTGGTTTCTGTTGCTGCGGTGCTTGCAATGAAACCTGATGTTCTTCTTCTTGATGAGCCGACAAATGCGCTTGATGAAGAAAACCTGCAACGGCTTGAAGAAATCCTGCTTGAGCTGCCCCAAGCGATGATCCTTGTGTCTCATGATCCGCATTTTCGCAGGAAACTGGCAACCCGCACCCTGGAGCTGCGGGCAGGAAAAATGTCCGAAGCCAAACAGCTTCCAGCCAAGAAATGCACGGCTTCCGAACGTGCCCGGCAACAGGCAGAGTCAGTATAAGCTATGTTTTCAAAGCCCTGTAATCGGATTTGACCCGACATCTGAAATGTAGCCAAGGACAACGCCCACCATGTCACCGTTCTCCATTGCTGCCTTTCGGCATCTCTTCTCTGCTCAGGTTACATCCCTGATCGGGACCGGTCTGACGACGGTTGCCTTGTCGCTGTTGGCCTATGACCTTGCCGGCGCGGATGCCGGCCGGGTGCTTGGCTCAATTCTGGTTCTGAAGATGGTGGCGTATCTGGTGATTGCACCGGTTGCCGGCGGTATGGCGCATTTGCTGCCCCGTCGGGCTTGGCTTGTCGGGCTTGATATTCTGCGTGCTGCGATTGTTCTGTGCCTGCCATTTGTTGATCAGATATGGCAGGTTTTTGTTCTGGTCTTTGTCGTGAATGCAGCGTCAGCAGCTTTTACGCCAGTGTTTCAGGCGATCATTCCAGAAATCCTGGAAGACGAGAAAACCTACACCAAGGGTCTTTCATATGCCCGGCTGGCTTATGATCTGGAGAACCTGATAAGCCCGGCACTGGCAGCTGCTTTGTTGTTTGTCTGGTCGTTTGACAGCCTGTTTATGGCAAACAGTCTTACATTTGCGCTTTCAGCCATTCTGATTGTCTCAACGTCAATTCCTCGTGCTGCTGCGACTGATCGTGAAGGCGGTGTTTATGCCAATACCCGTTTTGGTGTGATGGCTTATTTGAAAACACCGCGACTGCGCGGTCTTCTGGCCGTGCATTTCGCTGTTTCCTGTGTTGGTGCGATGATCATCGTCAACACAGTCGTCCTGACCCGTTCTGTGCTTGACGGGACCGAGATTTTGACCACGGTCTTTCTGGCCTGTGCCGGCGGTGGGTCAATGATTGCGGCTTTTATCATTCCGAAAATGATTGATGCATGTGGTGAACGCCGCTTGATGATGTTCGGGATATTTGCCGCAGCATTGGTCATGCTGATCGGGGCGATGTTGATTGTGAACGGGGTACAAACTGCCATCGCATTTGCCGCATTGTGGGGGCTGGCAGGGGCAGGGACCACATTCGCACAGACACCCGGCGGACGATTGGTTCAACGATCAGCAGGAGCGGGTGACAGGTCTGCTTTTTTTGCTGCAAATTTTGCGCTGTCACATGGTGGCTGGTTGATTGCCTACGGGGTTGTGGGGTGGCTTGGCAGCCTTGCTGATCTTTCGGTTGCGTTTATGGCATCAGGTGGACTGGCACTGATTGGCGCGATGGCGGCGATCATGTTGTGGCCCAAACAGGACCCGCTGGAAATTGATCATAGCCATCCGGGATTCTGGCATGAGCATCCCCATGATCATGACGACCCGCATCATGGCCATATTCATGGTAGTGACGCGCAAGTGATGCAGGAAAATAATCCGAACCTTCATGGTGTTCATTCCCGCGACCATGGTTGCGATAAACAAAAACATCGTCATCGACACTATCATCCACCGGTGAAGCACAAGCATCGCTTCGTCATTGACAGTCACCACACAAGATGGCCGGTTGATGGTAGCGAAATGGTCTAGGTGCTTTGATTGGCGTGCGCGTCTTGCCAAGACCCGGACACCAATCCCGAAATTCCGATGATCACCCTGATGTCACCCGTGATATCGGACATCTGATCACGATTATTTCAGAATAAGGACGCTAAAACAGATGCTTGGCGTCGTGATATTTTGCTGTATCGTTCCTTGACGCAAAGATAGAAGGGGACGGTTCAGTGGAAATTGTTTACGTTTCAGACGACGGGAAGGACCATTGGATTGATTCAAAAATGCGTCCGACAACAACGCTGGAAATGGCAATCGTCAACAGCAAACCCGGACAGCTTATCCGTCTGATCGCCGGAACCTATCGTGTCAAACGGCCCATGCCGTTTCCGCACAGCGGCGAACAAGGGAACCCAATCGTTGTTCGTGGCGAAACCGGTGTCGTTCTTGATGCTGCGCAAAAACCCGATCCAAGCGTCTCGGCAAGCAATCCGGGGCAGGCGCGTTTCGCCGTTTTTCAATTGATTGATGTTAAGCATATCCGCATCGAGAACCTCAATATTACGCGCGCTTGGCCAAGTGCAGTTTACATTGAGAACAGCCGAAACCTGAGCTTCAGGGGGCTTGATATATCAGACGGAACCTATGCGTTTTATGCCAGTGGTGAACGTTGCCATGGCATCAAAATCACCGAATGCCGATGGGTTCAGGATTCATCAATCTGGCGCGCCATCCGTTGGGATGAAATTCACGATGGCAAGGACGACGAGGGAAACGTCATCAAGGTTCCATTCCGTTATCTGAACGGTGCGTTCTTTGGTGCGGATGATATCGCCGGTGATGTAGAGATTTCTCGAAACGATATTCGTGATTGCTATAACGGTATCCGCATGGATGTATCGAGCTTCAATGTTGGCGCTCCGATTGGCACATTTAACCGTGACATCCGTATTATGGATAACCGGTTTAGCTATATCCGTGACAATCCGATTGAGCCGGAGTTCGTGGCCCTTGGCTGGTGGATTGGTCGCAACCGATTTTACAACTGTCACAAACTGTTTTCACAAGATGGCGTGCGCGGTGGATTTTGGTACTACTTCGCCAATATTTGCTGGTTTGATAGCCGTCCGGGACCAGAGGGCGACGAGTATAATGGCGGTGCTGTTTTCAAACTTGGAAAGGGTGGTGACGTTCCCCAACCAGATTATGTTTCTGTCTGTTTTCACAACAGTTTCTATCTGCGGCAGAAATACATCAAAAAGGGAACAACGCGCGGTCTGGTGAATGCACGCAACGCAATTGAACATGCAGACCCGGTTACCTTGCCTGATGAAATGATGCCACTCGATCAGTCGTTCTTTGGCGAATATGCTGACCTTTACCTTTCAGCCATGCCGCCTTTGCCTGTCGTGTTTTCAGGGGATCTGGCAAACCATCCTGCATATCCCGACGTTTTTGATCCCTACGACGGTGTGCTGAGTTTCCCTAGACCCGCAACTGGTCCACTGTTTGAAAACAGTCTTGCTGGCCAGTTCGAGCTTCGAGAAAGCCACCAAATTCCCTATGTCAACCCATTGGAGGTACCTTTGCCTGACGGCAGTGTCTGGTGCAGCAATCCCGAACATTGGCCGGGTGCGATTACCGATGGATGTCTGATACAGGGACCGGACTATGTTCCGGTTGATCTCGATTATGTCCGGTCCTTACCCGTTCCGGAAGTGCAGGCGACGTCATCGTAACCCCGGTGATCAGGTGTTTTATGTTTACGTTTGCGTAAATATGTTGACTGGAATGTCGGAAAGTTGCGATGTTGACCCATCGCAGTCATCAAACAAGAAAAACCATGAACGACAAGCTATACAGTATCACCGAGTTGGCCGAAGAGTTCGATATCACGCCGCGTGCAATCCGGTTCTATGAAACCAAAAACCTTCTGGCGCCGCAGCGGGCCGGGGCAACGCGCGTTTATAACTATCGTGACCGGGCACGCCTGATGCTTGTTCTGCGTGGCAAACGTCTTGGTTTCTCGCTTGAAGACATCAAGGAATATATCGATCTCTACGATGCCGACCGCACGCGGACTGAGCAACTGGCTCATCTGATGCTTGTCGGTCGCCGCCGGATCTCCGAACTTGAGCAGCAGCTTGAAGATGTGCAGACCACGCTTGAAGAACTGCGTAAAATCGAAAACGAAGCCGTCGACAGCCTGCGTGAAAAGGGTATCGATCCCGAAAAGGCAGTTGCCGATATCCGTGCCAAACTTGTGGCCGATGGTGCCTAGCTCCGTTCCGAAAGTACCAAAGACAAAGCCCGGCAGTTGCCGGGCTTTTCTTGTTGGAAATTGCCTGATTAGTGAGCGTCGCGTTGGAGCGGTAACGTGACCTCAAAAACATCCTCGTCGGGGATGTATTTGCGGCTGAAACCAAGTTTCTCGCAAAGGGTTAGCATGCGGCGGTTACTAGGCAAGACCTGACCGATAAAGGTTTCGGTACCCTTGCGACGGCAATAGGCAATCATCTGTTCCATCAGAACACGACCAAGACCGCGCCCCTTGATGTCCGACCGGACCATGATGGCATATTCTGCATGTTCGTTATTGGGATCGATGACGACCTGAACAATGCCGTGGATCTGGCCCTGTTCCGGGCCATCGGGTACCACAGCCAGGAATGCCATGTCGCGATCATAATCCAGTTGGGTTTGGCGGGCCATTTCAGAATGTGGAAGTTCACGTACAGAACCGAAGAACCGGAAATGAATATCTTCGGGTGTCAGTTTTGACATGAACTCATAGTGCGCGGGTTCGTCCTCGGGCTTGATCGGGCGCAGAAGATAAGTCGTTCCATCATCCATCACCAGTTCCTGTTTCAGGTGTCTTGGATAGGGATGAATGGCAAGGCGCTTATCGTCGCTGACGACCTTTGGGGTTACCTTGATACGCGCATCAAGGGCAATCACACCATGCTGGTCGGCAAGAAGCGGGTTCATGTCAAGCTCAACCACTTCGCCCAGATGCACAACCAGCTGCGACAGGCGAACTAGCGTCATGTAAAGGTCTTCAAGATTTACTGGGGGAACGTCCCGATAGCCCTTGAGTAGCTTGTAAATGCGTGTACCTTCAACCAGTTCACGGGCGAGCTTCATGTTCAGCGGGGGCAGGGCCATGGCACGGTCGCGTACGACTTCGACCTCGACGCCCCCATGACCAAACAGGATCACCGGACCAAAGATCGGGTCGGTGGTCATGCCGACAATCAGTTCACGTGCGCCCGCACGGGTGATCATTTCCTGAATGGTAAAACCGCGCAGACGGGCATTGGGGAATTTTTGTTCGATGGTGCGCTGCATTTTCAGGGCCGCCGTCCGGACTTCCTCGCCACTATCAAGATTTAGGACGACGCCGCCAACGTCGGACTTGTGGCTGATATCGTCGGACAGAATCTTAAGCGCGACCGGATAGCCGATATCGTCGGCGGTGCGTACCGCTTCTTCGATGTCACTGGCTGCAATGGTTTTGACTGTATTGATGCCATAGCATTCCAGAACGGCTTTTGCCTCAGGCTCGGTTAGCATGTCACGACCGGCATGAATGGCGGTGTGTATGATGCTGCGCGCCTTATCGGTCTGCGGCGTATAATCGCGTGGGACCGATGGTGGTGTTTCCATCAACAGGTCTTGCAATTTGCGATAATTGACCATGTGCTGGAAGGCTGCCACGGCGTTTTCCGGTGTGCGATATGTCGGAATTCCTGCGGCATAAAACATGTTGCGGGCTTCGGCCACGGTAGCTTCGCCAACCCAGTTGGTCAGGATATTTTTCTTACTGTGTTTGATCTGGTCAATGACACAACGCGCGACTTCGACAGGGTCGGTGATAGCGGTCGGGGCATGCATGACCAGAAGACTGTCGATGTTGCTGTCAGTCAGAACCGTTTCAATTGCCTTGGCATAACGTTCTCCGGGGGCATCTCCGATAATGTCGACCGGGTTGGCATGCGACCAGGTAGCTGGCAAAACCTTGTCTAGGGCCGTGATGGTCTCAGGATCAAGGTGGGCAAGATGACCCTGACGTTCGATCAAAGCGTCAACCGCAAGCACCCCGATCCCGCCGCCATTGGTCACGATGCCAAGCTTGTCGCCACGGAACGGGCGCATGCGAGAAAGCGTTTCGGCAGCCGAGAACATTTCGCTAACCGTGTAAACACGCAGTACCCCGGCGCGCTTGATGGCAGCGTCAAAGACGTCATCTGCGCCAGCAAGTGCGCCTGTATGTGATGCAGCCGCGGCCGCACCTTCGGCAAAACGCCCCGACTTGATGCAGAGAATGGGCTTGTTGCGTGATGCGGCACGGGCAGCCGAGATGAAGCTTCGGCGTTCATGAATGGATTCGATGTAAAGCATGATCGCACGGGTATCAGGATCCGAACCCAGATAGTCGATCACATCACCAAAATCGACATCGTCGCACTCGCCAAGAGATATGAAGTGTGAAAACCCGATGTCGCGCGCAGATGCCCAGTCAAGAACGGCAGTACAAAGCGCACCTGATTGCGAAACGAATGCGATTTTGCCACTACCGATATTCTGGTGGCTAAAGCTGGCATTCAAACCGATACCGGGAACCATAAGGCCAAGGCAGTTCGGGCCAAGAAGACGCATCTTCTTTTCAGACGCAATATCAAGCATGGCCTGTTTGATGCTTCGTTTCTCATCAAACGGTTGGGAACCAAGTCCCGCAGTCAGAACAATCGCTGCCAGACAACCTTTTTCCGCAAGGCATTTCATTACCGGAATAACCGCCTGCGGCGGCACGCAGATAACGGCAAGCTCTGGTACGACAGGCAGGCTGTTGACATCGGGATAAGCCAGGACACCGCCAATTGACTGGCTGCGGGGATTGACAGGCATGATCGGTCCATCAAATCCACCGGCCAGCAGGTTTTTCATCAGCACATGGCCAACAGAATGAGGGCGGTTGGAGGCGCCAATCACGGCGACCGATTTGGGTTTGAACAGATGGTCCAGATTAATTGTACTCATCGCCGAATTCCCGCGTTGTGCTGTGGGCTGGTTTTAGGCAATGGCGTTGCGTTACTCTTAGTGAATATCCCCGCACACCATGCTCGAAGCAAATGCGATGTTAAGTCAGTGGCTAGTATATTGATTTGCTGTGCATCAATAAAGCACTGAGGCGACGAAGTTTTTATGGCGTTTTTCAGATATGCCGCAGTTTCATGCTTGTGACCGCAGATGCAGCGGTGAGGGGGTCAATGGAGATGACCGTGATGACCTTCATCGTCAAAGCGTTCGGATTCTTCAATCCATTCTTCGACTTCGGCGGCAGATGTCATCGCCAGCGCAATTTCAAGATCATTTTGTACATGGGCCAGACTGTCAAACATCGGGCACCAGCCAAAGGCCTGAATGCGTGGGTCTGTCGTTGATGAAATCGTGAACAAATCACCATCAATCGGATGCACCATGCCGTGAATGACGTCATTTTCGCCCGCAATTAACCAGCCGCGGGTCGATCCCGAAAGGGTGGCGAGCTGAACTTCACGCAATTCGATCTTGACGGTTTTCATGGTGCCTTGCCTCATCTTGTGACGTGCTAAAAGCAAAAGGGACCGAACATTACGTTCGGCCCCTTTTTAATTGGCTCCGGCAGCAGGACTCGAACCTGCGACCCAATGATTAACAGTCATTTGCTCTACCAACTGAGCTATGCCGGATCAGGCTGCGCGCTCCGTCCGAAGCGCGTGGCAGGTGTATAATCAAACCGTCGGAACGTCGCAAGACCTTTTTTGCGAAAAAATGACCAAACTGTTGTCTTTTTTTACCAGCTTGGAATGGATGCAGCTTTGGGTTAACCGGAGTGCAGGATTAATCGCGAAAAGGGTGGTGTGGTTACATCGAAAACATTGTTTTCGTGTTGTAATTCGCATCCGGGTGGCGTCGTAAGTCGCGCGGCTTCAAAGTTTGAGTCCGGAGCAAGCAGTGCAGATAACGGCATGTAAGCCAAAAAGCAAAAAACCCCGGAACTGAGTTCCAGGGTTTTTTGGCTCCGGCAGCAGGACTCGAACCTGCGACCCAATGATTAACAGTCATTTGCTCTACCAACTGAGCTATGCCGGATCAGTGGAGGCGCGAGCCGGAATCGAACCGGCG